>Ga0209777_10000434_pt1 | contig 70086 bp, 53 predicted proteins | sample FrelakmetHBP12HB_FD_187147 | JGI IMG/M metagenome (GOLD analysis project Ga0209777, IMG submission 187147) | Freshwater lake sediment microbial communities from the University of Notre Dame, USA, for methane emissions studies -HBP12 HB (SPAdes)... | ecosystem: Environmental > Aquatic >...
CAAGGGGTCGGGAAGGACCTCCACGGTATCTCCGCCACCTCCCGTCGAGGCTCCTCGCTCTGCCTGATGCGGCAGGGGGTTGGGAAGGACCTCCACGGTATCTCCGCCACCTCCCGTTGAGGCTCCTTGCTCTGCCAGATGCGGCAAGGGGTCGGGAAGGACCTCCACGGTATCTCCGCCACCTCCCGTCGAGGCTCCCTGCTCTGCCAGATGCGGCAGGGGGTTGGGAAGGACCTCCACGGTATCTCCGCCGCTCCCCGTCGAGGCTCCCTGCTCTGCCAGATGCGGCAGGGGGTTGGGAAGGACCTCCACGGTATCTCCGCCGCTCCCCGCCGAGGCTCCCTGCTCTGCCAGATGCGGCAGGGGGTTGGGAACGACCTCCACGGTATCTCCGCCGCTCCCCGTCGAGGCTCCTTGCTCTGCCAGATGCGGCAGGGGAGTGGGAAGGACCTCCACGGTATCTCCGCCACCTCCCGTCGAGGCTCCTTGCTCTGCCAGATGCGGCAGGGGGTTGGGAAGGACCTCCACGGTATCTCTGATCTGGGTTGCCGCGACATTATTGACGACGGCGGCCAGCGCAGACTGGATGGCTTCCGACTGCCGGTAATTCCCGGTCTGCTCGACAAAAGCCTGGGGTTCGACGGTCGCCGTCTCCAGGTTCTGCGCCTGGCTGCCTTCTGTGTTCTCCCCGGCCTCTGATGGGGACGTGGGTGGAATCAGGTTTTCGACCATTTGACACCTCCTTCATTTTTGAAATACGGGCACAGGTTGGCTGGCATGAGATCAAAAGAAAAATAAAAAACTCCTTTCCGCTTGATGATCAAAGAGATGCGGCCGCTTTGCGGTTTCCGCGCACATCTTCGATCCTGAGCAGAGTAAGGAGCTATGAAAGTGGTCTCAGGCCTATTTAGTTATCTCTAAATTTACCACCTTTTTAAACTTTTGAACATCCTTTTATTTATAATTCCGGACGTATTCCAGGTTGGCGGCCTGGAGTAGCTCGAGCTGCCGGACGGGGGTCGCAAGGCGTGATTTCGCCATTCCCAGCATCAGCAGGCAGTAGGACAGGTCCGCCAGACTGCGGATGTTGATATAAATTTTCGGCCCACCTGCCAACTCGGCCAGGTGGCTCAGGGCGAAATTATAAAAAGGTCCCAGCACAGATTGCCCTGCGACCGGCTTCGCCGCTTCAGCCCTCAGCAGGTCCTGCAGCCGCCTGATCGGCGGCTCCGAGACCAGGCTGAAGTACCCGTACCGGCAGGCGGAGCGGCAGAAGGCGCAACCCTTGTTGCGGTGCAGCCGGTTTTCCGGCCTGGCGCGCCCAGGGAGCGACGCGACCTGGTCCATCTGCTCCTGAAAGCCAGCAGCCAGCGCTGGATCGGCATATGCCTGCCGGGCTGCCCCGGCGAGAACTGTCACTTGCGCCGGGTCCGGCTCGCGAGTAGCCTGATGGTAGCTGATGATGCAGCGGCATATCTCCGGGATGACAAGGTCGAAGTACTCCGCCTCGCCCATCCCGGCCGAGGCGGCCAGCGCCTGCCTGTTCGGCAGGGTGTTCTGCATGAAATCGGCCGCCCGCTCAGACGGGCAGAACGACAGCAGGTGAAAAAAGGTGATCGCCTTTCTCAGGTTGTCGGCCGGAGGAAGTTTCAGCGTCGATTCCGCCTTGGTTCCGCCGGGCCTTTTCCGAGGAGAGGCCTTGACCGGGATTACAGCCGTCATGGGCTTCGGCGGGACTGTTATTTTATTCTTCTCGAGATTTTTAGGGGAAGAGGACATTTTTCGGATATCGACCGCTGCCGGTTTCGCCGGGGTAACTGTTCTTTTCTTGTCGAGAGGCTTTTTGGGAGAGGTTTTTTTTATATTTCTGTCTTTTAATGGAGAGGAATGTACCGGCATGGGATCCTCCTTGTTTGCTGGTTACGATCGGGTTGAACTCATTTTTTCACACGGTCGCCGGGGGTGAATTTGGGCAGCGGGGAGGGGGAGATCTTCACCCAGGAAGCCATGTCATCCTGCACGCCGCAGACGATGGCCTGCCCGACCTTCAGGCGGGCGATCACCTTGGCCTGGTCCTCGGTGAGCGCCATGGCACCCGCCATCGACTCGCAGTCATCTCTGGCGACCAGGCGGTGGACGATCTTGAGGTTGGTGTTCTTCAGCGCGTCCGGTACCAGCTTGGAAGGCACCTGGTCGATGATCGCCAGCCCTTGCCCGTAGGCGCGTATCTCGGCCAGGACGTCGGCGAACATCTCGCCCATCTTCGCCTGGGGGTTGGCATTGTCCCCAGCGTAGTGGGCGGCGCGCAGGATACGGTGTGCTTCCTCAATGATTGCCAGGTGGCGCAGCTCGCTCGATTCCGGCGACCCGGCGCTCTCGTGCTGTGCCTGGCGGTACTCGTACATGGAGTTCAGCAGCAATGCCATGGTGAAGCACTTGTCGGCGTCGTCACCCATCTGCTGCAGGTTGATGACCACCGGGCGGTCGAACAGGTCGCGCCAGGGAGTGGAGACCGGCTGGTCGAACAGACGTCCCTTCCAGCCGCGCATTAGGCTGCCGATGCGGGTGTGCATGGCTGCGGTGATGTTGTCAGTTATGCGCTGCTCGTAACCCTTGGCGCGCACCAGCCCGGTGATGCGGTCGTTCAACTGGCTGAGCGTGGGACAGAGCACGTTCTCCGGCGGCAGCGTATCCTCCAGCCAGCCCTGGCTGCCGTACAGGTCCACCAGCGCTTCTTCCAGGATGATCGGCAGGATCTCGTACATGGGGAAGCTGGCATTGAAGATGGACTTGAGTCGGTCGAGGTGCGGCATCACCTGCACCAGTGCATTCTTCATGCGGATTATGTCGAACGGGTTGAGCTGGAGCTGTTCCAGCGGTTGCCCGCCCCACTCGCTCCGCCCCGGGCAATACACCGCGATCTTGCGTCTGAACGTCCCGGACTGGTTGTAGCCCAGCGCCAGCTGGACGTATTCATCCTTGGCCGGTTCGATCACAAGGAAGTTCTTGCCCTGCTCCATAAGGCTGCCCAGCAGTTTCCGGCACGTGTTCGACTTCCCGCTGCCGGTGATGCCGGTGATGAAGATGTGCCGGGTGAGGGTATTCAAGTCCACGTCGTAATTCAAGTCGCCTATCTCCTCACCGCCTTCCAGCAGACGACCGAGCCGCAGGGAGGTCTCCGGTTTCGCTGCGCGCGGCGGGTTCAGGCTGAACGCGGCCGAGATCTGCATGGGGATCCCGGGCATCTCCCGCAGAGGTAGGTTGGCGAGTAGCGAAAGTTCCTCCGTGTTGAGCGGCGTGGTCAGGTTCTCGAACACCTCCCCGCACGGGTGGTGGAGCTGCTCGCCTTTGCCAGGGACGAACAGGCGCAGCGGCGGGTGGTAGAAGGCGTCTAGCGAGGTCTGGATCTGCCCGTCCCAGAGTTGCGAAAGATCGTGGGCGCGGATCGGCTCGGCGCTGCTCTTCTCGCCGCTGACCAGCGCCTTGAACTGCGCCTGCCCCTGCGCTGCCGCCTCCTGCTGATCCGTGATCATGTAAACACCCACGTTCCAACAGCCGATGGCGCGCGCCGTCTCGAAGCGTGCGGCGGTCTTCTCGAGCTGCTTCACACATGCTTCGGCGTTCTTATTGAGGTACTCCTGCCCGAAGGAAAGGGACTCGCCCGTGGTCGTACCCTCAGTAGTGCTCACGCCAGTCGTCCGGCTGGTCGATTCAGAATCGCTCGTGGTCGTCCCGGTGCTGTCGGAGGTGCCGGAGGAGGGCAGGAGCTGGCCGAACATGCCCAGCATGCCCGAGAGCAGGAAGGGTCCTCCCGCAGCTACCAGCAGACCGGAAACACCTGCCAGCCCGGCAACCTTCGCCACCTTCCCGCCCTTTTTCGACTTATCGAGCGTCGTGGCGATCATACCCTTGCTGGTGGTGGAGCCCTTCGTCTCGGAGGTGCCGGTGGTCGTGCTGGTGGAGGTCGTGTCACTTCCGCTCTTGGCGACAGAATCGGATGCGCCGGTGCTGGTCGAACGGTTGATGGTTGCCTTGCTGAAAGCCTGCACCTGCCCGGCCAGGGTGTGGCAAGAGGTCACAATGCCATTGACCTCGCTCTCGGTGATGGGGTCAGCGATCAGAAGGTAGATATACGCTTTGCCGCGCAGCCCGACCATAAAACGGTCCAGGCTCTGCGGGTACTCATCCGGCTTCTCGATGGACTTGGGCGAGGGGATGCCGGTGAAAGCGCGCGCGTAGCGGTAGGTGCTGAGCGGCACGTGGACATGGTCCACCAGCTCCTTGTAATCGCTGACCGGCCGGATGCGCGTTCCGGGCCAGTTGGAGCAAAGGAACTGCCCGAGCTGTCCGGCGAAGATGAGCGGCTGGGCATCCGGCACGCGGGCCCTGACCCCCAAGTAGAGATGGTTGTACAGGCCATCGCTGGCGATGATGAATAGGAACGAGAAGCGCGGGTCGTGGCAGGCGCCCAGCGTGGTCTGGATGGCGCGGAAATAGTCCCGGCTCTCGTCCTTGACCGGCTTGCCCACCTGCTCCACTTCTAGGAAAGCCAGGTCGGCCTGGTGGAACTGCACGCCTGGCAGGAGGCGGATGTAATCGTTCTCGAAGATCGGGCCGTCTAGGTAGTCCCGCTCGAGGGCAAATAGCAACGAGCGTGAAAGGGCATCCCCGGCCTGCATCAGCGTCTCGGCTGAGGGAGGCGGTGCGGGCGCAGGGGGGATCTCCTCCGCGGGTTGGATCATGGTCTGGTCGGGGGGTTGGATTGAACTGGTTTTTGCCATATGCTCACCAACAAAGGACAACCTTTACCGTTTGCAGACGAAGCGGGTCTTCCCAAACAGGAGCTCGTCGCCGGATTCGACGTGACAGGGCGTGTTGGGCACCAGACGCTCGCCGTTCAGAAAGGTCCCGTTGGTGCTGCCCAGGTCCACCACTTCCAGCCGTCCGGTCGTCACCTGCAACCGGGCATGCACTCGCGAGGCCTTCAAGTCATCGATCTGGAAATCATTCTCGCGTCCCCGTCCGATCGTCTTCGTTCCGGCGGCCAGGTCGAAGGTGTGCTCAATGCCTTGCAGCATCCAGCCGCTGGTCTGTGAAAATGGAAGGGGAACCTGCGCCGGTTCTGGGTGGGGAACCCCGGCCGGAAACTGGATGGTGGGCTCGATCTTATCGAGCGAAGTGCCAAACTCCAACCCCAGCCCCTGCACTACGATCTCCTCCGGGTTGTCCGCCAGGATGACCCTCTCCAGGCCGAAGCGCTGGCGCAGGTGCCCGATGATGGTGAAAAGCTGGGCGCCGCCTCCCACCAGCACCACTTGGCCAATCTCCGATTCCCGCACCGCCATGGCCGAAAGTGCATGGTTCACCAAGGCTTTGAACCGGGCGTCCAATGGACCGACTGCCTCCTGGAAGCGGGTGGCATCCATTGAGACCACCTTCCGGTAGATGCTCCCGTCGTGCATGACCAGCGTGACCATCCGCTGCGGGTCGTGACCAGCTTGGGCTGAGTTGAGCAACTGGCGGCTGAGCGATTCTTTCAGGCGCTGTCCCGAGAGGCGCAGCGAGGCCAGCGCGGTGGGGTCATCGGCCAGCGCTGAGGCAGGGATGTGGAGCTCGTCGGCGATGTCCTTGGCCAGCTCGGCATCGTACAGGTCGCCGCCGATTGGTTCACCGTACCGGCCCAGGAAATCAAGCTGTCCGATGCCGGGCACCACCCGCCCGGCCACTATGTCGGTGGTACTCCCGCCTACGTCGATGATCAGGGTGACATCCCCGCCGGGTGCCCGGGTCAAAAGGCCGCGGTGCTGCAGGCAGAGGATGGCTCCCTCTGGTTCCGCCACGAAGCGTGTTCCCTCGAAATCCTTGGGGAAGCACTCGCGCACGGACCGGGCGAAATCGTTGAAGACCTGTGCCGAAAATTCGGAGCGCCAGTGCACCGGGTAGGCGAAGGTAAAACTCACCCGGTCATCGAAAACCCCCGATCGCCATTTCTCATGGCGCACCTGTTCCAGCAGTGCACGAAGCAGCAGGCGGGTGTACTCCAGCGCCTGGGCGTGGGTGTAACGTTTTTGATGGGGCAGGGGGTCGGGTTCGAGGTACGCGCCGATACAGGGCTTGAAATGCTCCCGGACTCGGTCGCGCTGGCGCTCGTCATCCAGCTGCTGCTGGGAGATCTCCCCAAAGCTTTCCAGCGTGGTGCCAGAGCCGTCCAAGGTGATGGCAGCGGGCAGGCGGCGGTCGACAAAGCTGGTCAGAGGGGCGGGTTGTGGTTCACCCACGATCCGTGCCCTAGCGCCAGAGAGTTGGTATTCAGTCCGGTACAACCTCCAGTTGGTGGCGCCGCAATCAAGCGAAAAAACTGTTTTCTGCGTGATGGAAGACATGGATTTTAAATACCCATCACAAGCTTTGAAAATAATGGATAAAATCTTCCATTTATGGAATAAAATCCAACTAAAATATTATATAACAAATTTCCTCGCACGATATGGGTAATATGGACCAAAAAAAAGGGAGGGGATATCTTTGGGAGGAGATTGTGACAGCTCTCACAAACTACTTGCTGTAAGGCTGCTGTCGGTTTTGCCCAAAATCACCCCGAAAACGACACTCTTCTATATCTTGTACGGTAGCAAACGAAAGCACCGCCGAATATAGGGGTAAAAAATATGAGGTGAAGCTAAGGAAAACAAACCAAGTGACTCTTAATTCGCTTGGTCGCAGGTCCCCTGACGGGGATGATATCCGAACCCTGCAAGGCCCACTTTTTAACAATTAATGATATCCAACCCTTGTTGTGTACAATACCTTCCCGCACAGGCAGGGATCTTTAGTCTTACAGGCTCTGAAACGCTTGACTGAATCCCCAAGCCTCCGGCTAACACCGATTGTATCCACAATGAACGGTCTACGCAGTGAAAACAGTCTGACTTGCGTTTGGATCGGAAACCGGTTTGCGGACGAAACGGGCAAAGAGGAGGGCGGCACACAGGCGCCCGATGGCGGAAGTGACAAAGATGGCCGTGTATCCCCACTGCGTGACCATCCAGCCGCCCACCACTGCTCCGGCTGCCAGCGCCAGGGTGACGAAGAGCTGGTACATGGCTGAATAACGCGCCCGTCCGGCCTGGGGGGTGAGTTCCAGAAGCAGGTTGAAGGAGGCCAGGCCGTAAGCACCCCACAAGACCCCGCTCAGGATGTTAATGGGAATCACCTGCCAGGGGGCACGGGTGAACACCCAGGCGATGGGCAGGATGGGGATGAGCAGGCCGCTGAGCAGCTGCAGGCGATGCGCCCCCCAATGGTCGACCAGCCTGCCGAGCCTTCTCTGCACCAGCAGGCTCGCCACGGTCGAAGCGGTGGCGACAATCCCGACCATAGCAGCGCTGGCTTTCAGATTGGTCACCAGATATACGTTGAAGAATGGGCCGGGAATATTTAGGAAAAAATTCCACATCACAGCGGTGGCGATCAGGGCTGGAAGACCGGGCAGCTTCCGCAAGTCCCGCAAAAGACCAGGCAGATTCAACGAGGCGGGCGTTTGAGGTGCACTCTGCCCGGCAGGGTCGCGCAAGCGGGAAAATGAATAGGTGGAGAAGGTTCCAAGCGCAAATGCCAGGGCCATCCCCAGCTGGTATCCGTGCGGCTGGTTGAAACGGGTAATCAACAGGCCCACCAGGAGCACGGTGAGCATGCCGGCGACCCCCATAATGAAATTGCGCGAGCCAAAATAGCGGCCGCGGCCCTGCATCGGGACGATGTCGGCGGTGAAGGAAAGCCAGGCCGGGAAGGAGAGGTTGCCAAAGGCGTCGCGGGTGATGGAAAGCGCCATGGCGGTCAAAACCAGCGCCCTGCCGTTCAAGCCAAAAGGGACCAGGGCGATCAGCAGGATGGCGAGGCGGGCGAGACCGCCGCCGAAGAGCAGGGTGATCTCCTTGCGATGGTTGAAGCGCTCGACCAGTAATGCGCCGGGCAACAACAGCAGCGTGGCGCTCAAGCTGGATAAAGCGCTCATGATCCCGATCTGGGCGCGGGTGGCCCCCAGCGCCAGCACGTACAAGGTCATGTAGGTGACGATGATGTTGTCGCTGGCCGAAGAGAACAAGCCATCGGACCAGAACCAGTGCAGGTTTTGGCGTGTTTTTTCCGGTAATTCCAGAGCCCAATCGCCGCCGGTCACCAGATGTGAGAATGACCGGTCGAGACGCCCCCAAATTTTAGCCGGAGAAGGAACCCATTTTGACATGTAGTAGAAGATTATCCCTGAAAATTTATTTTCATTAACCGAGCCAACCCTGGTGACTCGGGGCAGATCTTGAAGGCGAAGAATTGAATCATATCATTAATCTCTTTTCGCCCATGGCGAGGAGGGGGGTGGAATCGAATAATTCCTCCGGTTTTGCAGCCTCCGATGATACCGCCGCCTCCTGCGGGCCTGCCCAGCCTCCCAAGGCAAGCCCCACGGTAACGGTCAGCAGGGCAACCAGGAGGAAGATCAAGGGGAGATGAGCAATCAGACCCTGTATGGACGCCGCCGCATCAGGCGCGGATGCGGCGGCGCGATATGCATTTTTTGTGCTATGATTAATGAGTTGCCTTTTTTTACAAGGTTGGTTTGGAGCCAAGGCAATCAACCTGGCGGATACACATTCATGGAAAGCTTAATTTTGGGTATCCAAATTGCCAAAAGCAGCCACGCTGCTATTCTCTTTTGTGCAGAACAACAACATCATCCTTCCATTCCGAACCAGGGGAAAACCATATAAGGCAAGGAAAATATGGCTGATCAACAAGTGATTTCTTCAAGTCAAAAAACAGCTCAACACGTGCGTTTTCCAATACGGACAAAAATCACTATTCCGTACTTGATCCTATCCCTGATATTGGCACTGGCAGCCGCTTACGTGATCACGCAACTGGTGGCAGAAAATGTGCAGGAGCGTTTCAACAGGCAATTATTTGAGTCTGGAAAAATATCGTCTGAACTGATCGTTGGGTTCGAAACAAAGTTGTTGGAAACCCGGCGGTTATTGGCGAATGTCGAAGGTGTTCCTGCCGCCATCGTGGCCAACGATCCAGATGCTTTGAGATCTCTCACGTTGGGTATCATCGCAAATGACCAGCAGGAAGCAGTGGAGTTCCTTGACACCCAGGGTAACGATGTGCTGTCCATCCATCATCGCAGCGGAGGAAACCCGGAGGATTATGAAGTATCCACTGGCGGGCAGACGGTATTCTCCAGCCTCAAGATCGTTCAGAATGTATTAAATCATAACAGCGATGCCCTTGGCGATAAATTTGCCGATTATGTAAACACAGGTTTTGGAGATTTCATCTATGTTTCAGGACCTGTCTTTGATGACCAAAACGTACTTGTCGGTGTTATCCTGGTGGGCAGGTCTCTGCCAAGTATGGCGGAGGACATGCACGTTAAAACGTTCGCCCAGATCAGTTTTTACGATCAATCTGGAAAGTTAATCTACAGCACGCTTCCATTTCCACATGACCTAAGTACCGCCCTGGCCGAACAGACCATCTCTCTTGAAAATGTCAGCAGCACAACCCGCAATCTATCGAATTCGCGGGACCTGACAGTGGCAAACATCCCTTATTCTGAAATCCTCGGCTCATGGGAGGTCCGTGGAGGCTATCAACTGGGTGTGCTGGGGGCTGCGCTAAGTAAAAACATTTTAGTGGCAACTTCAACCAGTAACCGCTGGCAAATCTTTTTATTGGTAGCGGGGGCGCTTTTCTTGATCACCTTCCTGGGATTCAACCTGGCAAATACGATCACGCGCCCGTTGCTTCGGCTGGTACAAGCCTCCAGCGAAGTAGCTGAAGGCGACTTGAAGGTAAAACTAAACGTACAATCGAACGATGAGGTCTCGGTTCTTACTGAATCATTCAATAAAATGGTGGCAAGTCTTAATCTGTCGCATACTGAATTAGTTCAATCTTACGATGAGACCCTTAAAGGGTGGGCGAGCGCACTTGAGCTGCGCGATAAAGAGACGGAGGGACATTCGGAGCGAGTCGGCGATCTTACGGTCCGATTGGCCCAGGCAATGGGAATCGATGGTGAAGCCCTGGTAAATATCCGTCGGGGTGCATTACTTCACGACATCGGCAAGATGGGTACACCCGACTCCATATTATCAAAAGCCGGTCTATTGGATGATACTGAGAGGAAAATTATCCAGAAACATCCCCAGGATGCCTATGACATGTTAAAGCAGATCGACTATTTACGGTCAGCGCTCGAGATCCCCTACTGCCATCATGAGATGTGGGATGGGAGCGGCTATCCGCGGGGTTTAAAGGGAGAGGAAATTCCGATCTCAGCAAGAATATTTACCGTTGTAGACGTTTTTGATGCATTGACCAACGATCGCCCATACCGAAAAGCCATGCCCCAGGCGGATGCCATCAAATACTTGATCTTAAAGAGCGGGAGCTATTTCGATCCGACCATTGTGAATATGTTTACTAAGCTCTTGAATTCGGCTTGATAGAATCCCATGACCGAGCAAAAAGCTGGAACCCCGGCGGACGACCAACGAGAAGGAAAGAACAAATGGCGACGACTGATCATCTTTGCGGTCGTTCTTCTTGTTATTTCGTGCCTGGTGGTTTTCATTGAATTATTTTTTCTAAACAACTATTATGCAAATGCAAGTGGGATCGGCAGGCTGCCTGTCTCAATCCGAGCTGGATCAGTGGCGGACTACAGCCTGGATCCGACCAAAGTAGTTTTCCCGCACGTCAGTAAAAACATCCTCGACCAGATCATCACGGAGATTCCCGCAACGGGCAGCCCGCTGGACCGAAAGGGCACTTTAGATGCCGCCCTATTGACACCCGTACCCACCATGACACTCGATCCGCGGGTGCCTACAGCTCATACGCCAACCTTCACTCCCACTTGCACACCGACAGTCACAGCATCCCCAACAGTCAGCCGCACCCCAACTTATACTTTCACCCAGTCACAGACGTTTACTCGCACGCCAACACATGCCTTTACCTCCACCTATACACGTACGTTAACCCGCACGCCGACCCGCACCTCCACTCGCACTTCCACACAGACCCGCACTTCCACACCGACACGCAGCTCCACGCCGACCCGCACTTCCACACCAACAAATAGTCCCACTTCCACGCTGACGCCTACCCCCACGCCAACCGATACTCCCACTTCCACACTGACACCTACCCCAACGGCAACCGATACTCCCACTTCCACATTGACACCCACCACCACACCAACCGACACTCCCACATACACGCCGACACCTACCCCTACGCCAACCGACACTCCCACTACCACACTGACACCCACCCCCACACCAACTGATAGCTTGACGCCAACGAATACGCCAACCTATACTCCCACTTCCACGCCGACGGTCACCCCCACGCCCACTAATACCTTGACGCCAACGAATACGCCAACCATCACTCCCACATATACAACGACGTTCACCCCCTCAGTCACCCCCACCAATACGCCTGCCGGCCCAGTTGCATGTGATCCAGCTCAAATTAATTACAGTACATCTATTTACTTCAACGTAGATGAGCTTAAAGTGGACATCAGTAATAATTTTGGGACTGATATTATCATCAATAAATTGCACCTCGATTGGCAGGATGCCGGCCCAACGAAATTGGATTTCGTCCAATTGGGCGTATCGGGCTCAATGACAAATATTTGGGATAGCAACGGCAATATCTACGACGACACTCCCCCCAGTGATATTGGGCCGGGTTTGGAATTTGCCTGGGATTCGACCCCTGCGGCTCGCACAATTAATTCAGGCAATACGAGAATTCTCTTATTTAACTTTGACCCCGATCATCCCGACATACCTGCCGGCGCATACTTCCTGCGGGTCACCTTCGGCGGTTCGGCCAATTGTTATCTTGACGCTTCGATCACGCACCCGTAATGGATGGAACCGCGGTCCCGGGATCCCGCCGCTCTTGTTCATTGAACGATCCCGGCTTACCAGGCAACAAACAGCCAACACCAATTTTGGTAAATATGGGAAAGGGGATAGGCGTCGAATCAGGTTGAACAAAGAATCTGCACTACGACCACAGGAAAGTCAAAAAGAGGATATTGCGAGACAGATCATTCAACTGGACCAATTAATCAACTGGCTGGAGAGAATCAAATAAGAAAACAAAGGCAACGGCAGCCCCTGCGGGGAGGCTTTTAAAGGGGCAACAGCAGGTCGTTCATCCAGTGAGGGAGAGTGGATTATACTTAAGGGAAAATGCAAGCCCTCTCTTTTTTGGTCAGTGGAGGAATCATGAGCGGATATAAATATCTTAAGCTGAACTATTTGCACGACATGATTCAGATCATCACTGCCGACTATATAACACTGGACTGGCTCCTTGAAGAAATAGGAAAGATAGCTCCTACCTACAAGGTGTGTAGGGGGATAGATATGACCCGGATCGAGGAGCTAAAAGGGGCTGAAAAGAAAATCGGCGCGTGGATCATTCAAATATTATGCCAGCAAGGATGGGAACCATATTCAGGCACTGGTCCACTCGACGGAACCGTCTGGCACCATTTGAGATATCGAAATGTTACGCATGAATTTTGAACCATCCGGCTGGGGGTAAGAAGGGATAATAATTATTTGAAACAGCTGTTTCCTTACGTTGTTGGCTGTTTGTTTTATAGACCCTGGCTGAAAATAACGATGTACTCTTGAAAGATATTCTTTTCAACCTTAATCCCAATATTGAACCATATCAACCGAATAGCACTCCAGTCCGGTGGCTCACGAGCCGCCATGAAAAGACTGATTGAGGGAAAGGATGCGGTTAGATATGGAAAACACATCCCCTTTTGTAAGGAAGTATATTGATTTGGATCAGGATTTGCTCTAACCTATTTATGGTTCGCGGCCTAATTTCTTTAATTAATTTAGCATATTAGGCTGTGCAGGCATACAAGCTATTAAACCGAACGGCTCAACCACAAGTTATGGGCTTGAAAACAAGATTCGTTGCAGGTAGAATTAGACTAAAAGCTCTTGCACTCATCATAAGTAAAATAAGGGGCGTGAGTAATACCATGAGTTAACCGTTTATTATGCGGAGGAAAAATGCCATCTTTTGCTTTGAACATCAATGGTCGCCCTGTCGACATCGAAGCCGAAGCCCAAATGCCACTGCTCTGGGTGCTGCGCGACTTGCTCGCGCTGACCGGCACCAAATTCAGTTGTGGTGCGGGGCTGTGTGGAGCCTGCACCGTGCTCATCGATGGCATGTCAATCCGTTCTTGCATCACCCCTGTTTCGAGCGTGACCGGCAAAGCCATTGTTACCATCGAGGGATTGTCGCCTGATGGTTCGCACCCGCTCCAAAAAGCCTGGCAGGAGGAACACGTTACCCAATGCGGCTACTGCCAGCCGGGGCAGATCATGAATGCCGTGGCCCTGCTTAAGAAAAATCCCAAGCCAACCGATGCTGATATCGATGCCGCCATGGCAGACGTTCTCTGCCGCTGCGGAACGTATCAACGCATCCGCAAGGCGATCCACCGCGTGGCGCAGGAGGCCTGAGTTGAGTAACAATACGATAAATCGACGAGATTTTCTCAAAGTGGTCGCCAGTACCTGTGGCGGCCTGGTTCTGGCGGTTTATCTCGACGCATGCACCGCCCAGACTGAAACCTCACCGATTATTACGTCTGCCGCCGCCCCATCCACCTCCACACTGACACCGGAACCATCCTCACATGTCGATTGGAAACCCGGCATCTATATCAAGGTCGATCATCAGGGGCTGCTCACAGTTACCGCTTTCCGCTCCGAAATGGGCCAAGGCATCCGCACGGCGCTGGCGATGCTCGTGGCTGAGGAACTGGATATCGACTGGGCCAACGTCCGCATCGAACAGGCCCCGGCCGATTCAACTTATGGCGACCAGCAAACCGGCGGAAGCGTCAGCGTTTCTTTGTATTACACGGGGCTGCGCCGCGCCGGGGCGGTTGCGCGGCAAATGCTGATCGCCGCGGCTGCCCGGCAATGGAACATTGCTGCCGAGAAATGCACCACAGCAGCCGGGTTCGTCATCCACCCGGATGGACAGGAAAAACTGGCCTACGGCGACCTGGTGGATGCTGCCGCAAAAATTGACCGACCCAACGATGTCAAACTCAAAGAGACCGACCAATTCCGTATCTTGGGGACCGGGATCGGCCTTTGGGATGCGCCGCAAATCGTCAGCGGTAAGGCCGTTTATGGGCTGGATGTGCGACTGCCGGGGATGTTGTTCGCTGCCCTGGCACGCTGCCCCGTTTTCGGCGGGGAATATACCAGTTACGACGATGCCGAGGCCAAAGCTATCCCCGGTGTCAAACAGGTGGTGGTACTCGACCGCACACTCGAGCGCAGCATTGCCGTTGTCGCTGAAAACTCGTGGGCTGCCATCCGTGGGCGGGATGCCTTGAAAGTTACCTGGGATGAGGGCTCAAACAAGACCCTCGACAGCCAGGAAATGATGAAAATTGCCACCGGGCGGCTCAAGAAATCGAACGAAAGCACCGTTCTGGGAGCGATCTATGAAATGCCCTACGAGGCGCATGCGACGATGGAGCCGATGAACTGCACAGCCTATGTTCACGATGGGGTCTGCGAGATTTGGGCTCCGACCCAGAACCCACAGGAGGTGCAGCGGTCGGTGGCTGGGAGCTGTCGCATTTCGCCGGGCAAAGTCACCGTGCATGTTCCGCTGATGGGGGGCGGCTTTGGCCGCCGCCTGCAAACCGACTATGCCCAGGAGGCGGCGCTGGTCTCGAAGGCGGTCAATGCTCCAGTACAGGTTATCTGGACACGCGAGGATGATTTACAGCATGATTTTTACCAGCCGCTGCTGGTCCAATATGCCTGCGGCCCGCTGGACAAACCCGGCATACCGGTCGTTTCGAGCGCGGGTGGAATGGGCATCCCGACCGGAGCCTGGCGCTCGGTGGAGAATTTCCCCGCAGCCTATGCTAATGAATGCTATCTCGATGAGCTGGCCTGCGCCTTGAAACGCGATCCACTCGATTTGCGCCTGGAAATCTACAGCTCAAAATACATACAAGGCGTGGTCAAACTTGCCGCCGAAAAAGCCGGTTGGGGCACGGCGCTGCCAGTTGGTCAGGGACGAGGGTTGGCCTACCATGCCACTTTTGGTGTGACGCATGTTTGCGATGTGGCAGAAGTGGAAGTCGATGCAGCCGGGAATGTGCGCGTCAAACGCATCGTTTGCGCGGTCGATTGCGGTAAAGTGGTCAACCTGGATACCGTCAGGGCGCAGATGGAGGGCGGCATCGCATTCGCGCTGACGGCAACGCTCAAAGCCGAGGCAACGGTAAAGAACGGACGCATCCAGCAGAGCAATTTTTATGACTACTCATTGCTGCGCATGGATGAAATGCCGGTGGTCGAGGTTTACATCGTTGATAGTGACAGGGAACCGAGTGGTATTGGCGAAATGGGCGTCCCGCCGGTCGCTCCGGCGGTGGCAAACGCTATTTTCGCCGCGACTGGGAAACGGGTACGGCACATCCCTATCCGGCCTGCGGATTTGAAGGCCTGATGTGAGAGAATAAAAATAAAACTGAATTGCTCAAGCGTCACGAGCACACCTGGAACGTTTCCGAGATGCCACTCTGCAGACTCATCCTGCTAGGGGATGAGTCTGCAGAGCAGTGTCACCTGGTAGTCTCCCAACAAAAGACTCCCTTTATCAGGGAGCCCAAGTGAGCGTGGAGAGGCCCGAACATCGTCCCCTTCCGGGGACTCTCAATAAAAGATAGTGAGCGTGAAGGGGCTCGAACCCTTAACCAACGGCTTAAAAGGCCGATGCTCTGCCATTGAGCTACACGCCCGTAGCGGACTGCATTCTATCACGCCCCCCTTGACGCGTCAATTGGGCACCCGGGAAATTCCTGCGAAAGAGAAAGAATAGTTAACCCTTCGCCGGGGCGACATCTATTGAAGCATCAATCATCGGAACGCAGCTGCCGGTCCAACTCGCTAAAATCCACGCGGGCGGTGAAATCCAGGCTGAGGGGGGTCAGCGAGACCATGCGCTTGCGGCGCAGGACGTACACGTCGCTGTCCTCGCGCTCGTCCTTGAAAGTGGCGGCTTCCCTGTAATCCACAGGCCCGCGCTCTTCCCAGGATTTGCGCTGCGGGGCGACCGGGATGTAGTACTGTTGATGGGCAAGACGGGTCACCTGCCAGGGGGTCTGCTGGGTGGCATTGCAGGGAACGTCCAATTTAAACAAATTCACTTCCGGCGGGAAGTGTTTCTCGAGCAGCTTGCGGGCAAAGAAGGCGGTGAACCAGGCCGCAGCTGAAAAATCGACCTCGGTGGAGTACGAGAGATGCTGCTCACGCTCGGTCTCAAGCGAAGCTGCCAGGGCGGGAATGCCTTGCGAAGCGGCTTCCATGGCCGCGCCAACCGTGCCGGAGATGGTGATACCGGTGGCCACATTTTCACCATAATTGATTCCGGAGACAACCAGGTCGGGTCTCTGCGGCATGATCTCGAGGATGCCATGCAAGACAGCCTGCGCCGGAGTGCCGCCAACGGCATAGACGGTCCAATCCTTGCCGCGCACGCGCAGGGACTCGGGGTGGATGACGCCATCCGAGGTCATCGGCAGGCTGCGACCCATGCCCGAAGACTGGTCGCGGGGCGCGGCCACGGTCACATAACCCAGGTCAGAGAGGGCTTCGGCCGCGGCCCACAGGCCCGGCGAATGGATGCCGTCATCATTGGTCAGCAAGATCTGGCACTTGTCCATATCATCTCCAGAAAAGAAAAGAAGCGGGGTCAACCCGCTTCGGTGGTGCCCCTTGTGCGATTCGAACGCACGGCCTTTTGGTCCGCAACCAAACGCTCTAATCCGCTGAGCTAAAGGGGCAACTCTATAAAGCGGCGAAAATTGTAACCGAGAATCAGGTGAAGGTCAAGCATTCGCGCTCGCATCCCTTTTTTCTCAGCCACTTGAAAATGAAATAGCAGGGCGAGGATATATTGCTAGGGTGTGAAGGTCACTTCCATCGTCATGCCCCACAGCAGGCCGGGGGCAGGATCCTTCAAGAGGATATGAACGGTGTACAGAACATCCCCGCTCTGGAAGAGGGGTGCCGTGCTGATCGAGTCCACCACACCGTCCATGGTGAACCCCGGGAGTGCATCCGCGGTCACTATTACCGACTGCCCGAGGCTGACCTTGAGCACATCCATTTCGGTCAGGTCGCTGGTATCCACGTACCACTGACTGGTATCGATCAGCGCCACCGCCCACGTCTGCGGGCTGACCATCTGGGAGGAGGATATGTTGACATTCGCGACCGTTCCGGCGAAGGGGGCTTTCAGGTTGTAGTTATCCAGTGCGCTTTGCGCGGCCGCGGCTTGGGCCTTGGCGGTATCCAGTTGGGCCTGCGCCAGCGCAAGCTGATCGGTGTTGGGCCCGTTGCGGGTATTCCCGTAGGTGCGTTTGGATTCGGCTTCGGCGGCCAGGGCGGCATTCAAGGCGGCATTGACGGAGTCGCGCTGGTTGGTGAGGTTTTCGAGTTTCTGAACGGCGGTGTCATAGTTGATCTGCGCCGTGTTTAATTTATCCTCGTAGGATTTACGGGTGGCATTATTGGTGGGCAGGTGACTGTATTTATCCAGATCTTTCTGCGCATTTTCCAGGTCTGTCTGGCGGGAGGTAACGTCTGCCTGGGCGGTGTCGATATCGGTCTGGATGGTATTCAGGTTTAGGTGGTCCCAGGCCAATTGGGCTGCAGCGCGTGCTTTTTGGGCATTCATATAGGCCTGCCAGGCCTGGGCATTCTGCAAACTGGCTGTGCGGGTGAGCAGATCGAAGGCTTGCTGGGCAGCGATTCTCTGCGCTTGCGCGCCTGCCAGGGCGGCGGTTGCCTGCTCCCGGTCGCCGAGGCGGGCGAGTACCTGTCCCTGGGTGACGGGGTCACCTTTTTTCACCAGCACCTGGTCTACCCGGCCGCTGGCCAGAAACGCCAGGTACACGCTCTGGTTGGGGACGAGATGCCCGGCGGCGATGACCGTATTTGCGGCAGGCGTGGGAGTGGTTGTGGCGGTGGCAGTTGGGTTCGTGCCACAAGCCGTCAAGAGTAAAACCAGGCAGAGGGTCAATGAGAGAACCAATGAAATCTTTTTCATAATCGAACTCCTTTGTATGCGCGGGCTACTCGTAGGCCAGCACTTCGCGGATGGTAAGCCGCGCGGCGTTGCGCGCCGGCAGGATGCTAGCGACTACCGCCAGCACCAGGACAACCAGCAGCCAGATCAGGAAGCCAGTGGATGTGAAGTGGACGGCAATTTGAGAATGGAAAATTGCCGAGCTGATAATGGAGGATAACAGGTAGGTGATCGGGAACGAAAGCAAGGTGCCAAGCATCCAGGAGATACCGCCGATGACCATGCCTTCCACGATGACCGTGCGCATGATCTCCCGGTCGACCGCGCCGATGGAACGCATGACACCGATCTCGCGCGTGCGCTCCAACACGTTCATGCCCATCGTGCCGGTCAGGCCGATACTGCCTACCAGCGCCGTCAGCAAGGCCATGATCAGCAAAAAAGTGACCAGGATGTCGAGACTATCCGAGGCTGTTTTCAGGGTGGATTCCCCGGTGCGGGTCTGACTGACGTGGAAACCCTGGGTGCGGAAATAAGCGTCAACCCTCTCGGCCATCATCTGCTGGTAGGACGGGTCATGCTGGTCGGTGACGATGCGGTATGAGAAGGCCTGGTTGGTCATGTGGGTGAGCGAGGAAATGTATTCAAAGGTGCTGTAGGCGATCGTTCCCTGCTGGTTGACGAATTTAAAGATGCCCACCACCTGCCAGTCGTCTTCCTTGCTGTTGAGCTTCAGGCGCAGAGTCTCTCCTGGCTTCAGGTTCGGGAATTTCGACAGGATGCCCTCGCTCACGGTGATGGCCTGACCATCGCCCGGCTGGAGCCAACGCCCGGCCACCAGGATCGGCACGACCAGTTTACTAGCCACGGGAGGAGCCAGGATGGTGAGATTGTCGGCGGTGGTGCCATCCGGGTAGAGCACCTCGGCGCTGGCATACGCCCAGCCTTCCACCGACACCACCCCCGGCACGCGCGAAGCAGCCAGCTCCATCTCATGCAGGCGATAAAGGCGATCAAAATCCAGGGTCACATCTGCCAGGAAATAATTGCCGATCTGGCCAATGTAATCGTGGAGTGTCACACGCACGTTGAAGACGGCGATGAAAATTGCCCCGGCCATGGTCAGTGTGAAGAGTGTCAGCACCAGGCGGCTCTTACGCCGGAACGTATTACGCAGGGAGATGAGCAGAGGACGTGGAATGTGGATGCCACGCCGGGCGAGCAGGCTGCTGAACTGGAGCTGCGCGCGTTCAAGGAAGGTCTCCCGGTGGGGTCCCCCCAGGTCTGGTTTCTTCCCGTCCCCAACCATCTCCCCACTGAGCGCGCGCAGGACCGTAATGCGTGAGCCATTCAGCACGGGTAGAAGCCCAGCCAGGAGCGGTACGGCCAGCCCGACGACAATCTGGACGATAAAAGCCAGAGGTACGATGCGATAGCCCAGTAAATTGAAATTTATCTTATATGCAATAAAAGCAGAAAGGGCATAAGCGGCCTGTCCGCCGAGCGGGACGGCGATCAGAAGGGCAATTACGCTGAAGGCCAGGATCAGGACGATATACATCTCAAAGACCTGGTTACGGCGGGCTCCCACCAGCTTCATCACGCCAATGTGACGCAGATGCTGGTTAAGCAGGGCGCTGAGGGTGTTGGCGATCAGCGAACTGCTTAAAAACAGGATCAGGATGCCAAGCGCAAGCAGGATGCCCAGGACAGCCTGGACGGTGGAAGCCATGGGATGTTCGTTCGTCTTGGAGGAACGCGTCCGCAAAACGGTCACGCCATTCTTTTCGACCTTGTCCCGCAGGGTGGCGGTCATCTGGCGCAGGTGCTGGGGGTCGTTTTGACCATCCGTCAGTGTGATGTACATGCGGTTGAAGGTATCCGGCTGGCGCAGGTAGGAGAGTGTATTGGTGGTAATGTAGGCGAAGGGCTGGGCCAGGAAATCGCCCGCGCCCGTGCTCGGGTCCTGGACGATACCGGCGATCTTCATGGTCTTAATGGTGCCGTTATCGAGTTCAAATTCGAGCGTATCCCCGACAGAGACATTCAGGCTTTGAAGCGCTTTGCGTTCGAGCAGGACTTCATTCTTCCCCGGCATGTCTGTCCCGGTGACAATGTGCATCAGGTTGATCTGCATCGTGGAAAAATCCTCGATCGCGACCATATTGAGGGTCACCCATTGGCTGCTGCCGGGGATGCGCGTGCGCATGCTGAAGACGCTGCGGCCTTCCACCTGATTGACGCCGCGCATGTTCTTAACCACCGTGATCAAGGTGTTGTCGAAAGGCGTGCTGCGCAGTTCGACGTTCATCGGGTTATTGGCGGCGTAGCTGGCGCTCATATCGTGAGCGATGATCACGTAGGCGCCGACAATAACGCCAATGGAAAAAACACCCACGGCGATCGAAAGGACCACCAGAGCTGTGCGCGAGAAATTACCAATCAAGTCGTGAAAAACTTTACGCCAACGAGGACGCATCATTGCGGATCTGCTTTCCCTACTTCCGGCGGCGAAGATCGGCAGTGCGGTTCTCTTCCAAGCGCGCCAGCACGATCCTGCCAATCGTTTCTTCGGTCAACGGCGAATCACCGAGCAATTTAACAAAAGCATCCCGGTGCAGCGCGGCCAGTTCCACCAGCCCATCTGCAGCGGCCCGGATGCAGGCGATGGATTGGCCACCCTGCACCAGTTCGATCTCGCCGAAGAATTGTCCGGGCCCAAGGCGGGCCACATGGGTGTCTTTCCGTTTCTGCCCGCATAGAACAACTTCCACCACACCGCGCTCAACCATGAAGAAATAGTCCACGTGCTGGCCCAATTGGAGGATGGTGCTCCCCGGTTGGTGGGTAAAGTGTTCCAGATGCCGGGTTGCTTCGAGCATCTGACGGTGGGCCAGCAGAGGCAGACAGCGCGCCACCGTCTCGTTCACCAATTCGCCATCGGAGATGATGATGGTGCGGGTCGTGCGTTCGGTCAGCGAGGGGTCGTGTGTCACCATGGCGATCGTCTTGCCACTTTGGACCAGGTTGTCGAACAAACTGATAATGGCATCCGCCGAACGCGAGTCCAGGTTACCGGTGGGCTCGTCGGCGGCGATGACTGGCGGGTCGTTCGCGAGGGCACGCGCAATGGCGGCGCTCTGCTGCTGACCAGTGGAGACCGCAGCAGGGAGTTTTCCGGCCTGTTTCTCCAGCCCGACCATCTTGAGCAGTTCCATAGCGCGCTGTGGACGTTCGTCGAAATCGTACATGCCAACGTAGTCCATCGGCAGCATCACATTTTCAAGGAGGGTCAGCATGGGCAGGAGTTGGAAGAACTGGAAGACGATCCCCAGGTTCCGGCCGCGCCACATGGAGCGCTGGCTCTCGTTCATTTCGTAGATATTTACGCCGTTGATGACCACCTGCCCGCCGGTGGGATGGTCAATGCCGGTGATCATATTGAGCAGGGTGGACTTGCCGCTGCCCGACTTACCAACAATGGCGACAAATTCGCCGCGCCGCAGGGTCAGGTCAATGCCTTTGAGGACGTGAAACTCGCCGGCTGCGTTCTTGAAGGTTTTAACCACCTTCTGCAATTGGATGGCGGTTTCCGCAGACGGGGCGTGAGCGGGCTTCATTGTTTCCCCTTTATGCGGGTAGGTTGAGGGGCTTTTCCTCCTGGAAGATCACCGGGAGTGTGCGAGTGGGCAGAAGGTTCCGGGATGATCTCGCCATCCTGAATGACCAGATGGCGGGAGAAACGCGGCGCCAGGCTGTTATCGTGCGTGACCATGATGATGGTCTTACCGTTCTGGATCAGGCGTTCGAAGACTTCGAAGACGTGGTCAGCTGTCAAAGAGTCCAGGCTACCGGTGGGTTCGTCGGCAATAATGATCGGCGGGTCATTGGCCAGGGCGCGGGCAATGGCCACGCGCTGCTGCTGGCCGCCGGATATGTAATTGGGGAGTTTATAGGCGTGTTCTTCCAGTTCGACCATACGTAAAAGTTCCATGGCGCGGCGGCGGCTCTCGGTGCGGTTATAGAGGCCGCAAAAGTCCATCGGGAGCAGGATATTCTCCACCAGCGTCAGCATCGGCAGGAGTTGAAAAGATTGGTAAACCACTCCCATACTGCGCCCGCGCCACAGTGCCAGGGCATCCTCGGATAACTTGTGGATGGATACCGCTTCACCGTCCTTATGGACGATCACTTCGCCGGAAGTGAGGTCATCCACGCCGGTGATCATGTTCATCAGGGTGGATTTCCCCGCGCCCGATTTGCCGATCACACCCAGAAACTCGCCAGGATAGATGTCCGCGTTAATCCCGCGCAGCGCCGGGAAATCGCCGGCAGCGGTCTCATAGACTTTATAGACCTGGCGTAACTGGATGAGGGGTTGGGATGGATCCGTCAGGGAAGTGGCTGTGGGTGGAGTATCTTGCTTACGGGCTGGCACGGTTATCTTTCTGAAAGAACAAGGAAATATAGATCTAAAGGATCAAGTGCGGGTAGACCCCTGCTTACAACCGAGCGTACGGTCCCCCGGGGGACTGAAAAGAGGGCGGCGTATTATTTATTTTCGGCGAACCATGCGGAGATAGTGATAGCGACCCCACCACAGCCCAATTAGCCGGAATTAACAAAAAGATTGTACTACATTACACCATCGAAATCGGCCCGGAAGTTAAGGCTTTCTTAAGAAAATGGAGGGCTTGAGAATTTTCCGCCCAATCAACCGGTATAATAGGGCCACCCGAGGAGAACCTATGAATAAATTCCTGGAACGTCTGCAATCCGGTAAAACCCTCGTCGCCGACGGAGCCACGGGCACCAACCTGCACAAGATGGGTCTCCAGCCTGGGATCGTCCCAGAAGACCTGGTGCTGGACCAGCCCGAAATGATCCTGAAACTTGAATCCGCCTTTGCCGAGGCCGGGTCGGATATCCTCCTGACCTGCACCTTCGGCGGGACGCGCCTACGGATGAAGGGATCAAAATATGCACACCGCGTAAGCGAGCTCAATACGCGCGCTGTTGAACTGACGCGCAAAGCCGCTTCACTGAGGAGTGGAATCCTGGTCGCAGGTTCGATCGGACCGACCGGCCTGCTGATGAAACCCTACGGACCGCTCACGCCTGATGAGGCCGCCAACGCTTTTACCGAACAGGTGAAAGGCCTGGTAGCCGGCGGGGTGGACCTGCTGGTCATCGAGACCATGTTCGCTTTCGACGAAGCCGACGCAGCCTTCAAGGCAGCGCGGGCCGCCACCGACCTGCCGATCGTGGTCTCTTTCAGTTACGACCGCGGCGTGCGCACCATGATGGGTGTCAAACCCGCAGAGATGATCAAGCGCTACAAAGAGATGGGCGCGGCGCTGGTGGGGGCCAACTGCGGCACATCGCTGGAAAACATGGAAAAAGTGGTCCAGGAATACGCGACCGCCGAGCCAGGTTTCCCTCTGTGGGTCAAGCCGAATGCCGGCCTGCCACGGTTAGTGGACGGGAACACTGTCTTTGACGTGACGCCGGAGCAGATGGGTGAGTTTGCCAGGAAAATTGTGGCCCTGGGGGCGCGCGTGGTGGGCGGCTGCTGCGGGAATACACCGGAGCACATCGCGGCAATCGCGAAATCGGTCCATTGAGTATTGCATGACAGGCGAAAAATTCCAAAAATACCGGAGCAAGACGGTCACCGTAAGCGGCTGCCTGCTGGCGCTATTCCTGGCAGCATGTGGTCCTTCAACCACGGTCCCACCCACGCTGGCAGCGCCTTCCCCTATAAGCAGCCTGGCAGCCTTCACGCTGGCTGTTGCCTCTCCCAGCGTTTCATCTCCCTCCGCGGGCAGCACGGCGGTCACGCCCGCGATCCCCTCAGAACCAGCCCTGACATCCACTTCCACACCGCTCCCAGCGGACTTCTGGCAAAAGCTGCCGGTCATCCCGGACAATATCAGCGAGCGGGTGGGTGAAATATACCGTCTCGGGTTGAGCATGGGGAATAACCCGCATGTTTTCTCCCGTATCGGCGACTGTGCCAGCGCGGCCCCGGATTTCCTGGTGGGTTTTGACGGCAAGTACAACCTGGGAGCGTACACGTATCTCCAGCCGGCAATCGATTATTTCCAGGGCTCCTTTGGACGACCCAGCCTGGCTGCAAAAGGCGGATTGAACAGCGCCGGCCTGTTAACCACTCTCTGGACCGGCGCGGAGTGTCTGAGCGGCGAGAGCCTGCTCAATTGCCAGTACCGTCTCGACCATCCGAGCTTCGCGATCATTTCCATTGGCACCAATGAAGCCTATTACGTTCATCACGACCCGGCCTCCTTCGAGAAAAACATGCGCCTGATCATCGAAGATACGATCGCCCTGGGTATTGTTCCCGTCCTGGGCACTAAGGCCGATAACTTTGAAGGTGATAATTCCATCAATGCCACCATTGCCCGCCTGGCTGTGGAATACCAACTGCCACTCTGGAATTTCTGGCTGGCGGTCCAACCGCTGCCAAACCAGGGGCTGGTTGACACGTCGCACCTCAATACTGTTTCATATGCAAATTTTACCGACTTCTCCATCCCCCATAGCCTGGAATACGGAAAGCAGGTGCGCAACCTAAGCGCCCTGCAGATGCTGTATTTCCTCTGGCAACAACTGGGGGTGATTTCCCCGGCTGGAGCGGCTGTGACCCCCACACCCACTCCTTAAAATGCTTATGTAAAGCGCCCCGGCACCGGGGCGCTTTACATAAGCCTAACCAGATCGGTTGGCCTCAGGCGGAAAAACTCAAGCGGCTATTCCGGACTGTATGTAGGTATCCACCACCTGCTCCAGGATGTTAAGCGGCATGGAGCCGTTCTTCAGCACCACATCGTGGAACTTGCGCAGGTCGAATTTATCGCCCATGGCTTTTCTGGCCTTGTCACGCATTTCGACCATTTTGATCTCGCCGATCTTGTAAGCACAGGCCTGGCCGGGCATGACGATATAGCGCTCGATCTCACTGACAATGCTCTCATGGGCGTTGGCGGTGTGGTCTTCCATATATTCGATGGCCTGTTCCCGGGTCCACTTTTTATGGTGGATGCCGGTATCCACCACCAGGCGCACGGCGCGGAACAATTCGGAATCGAGGTAGCCCAGTTCCCCATAGGGGTCGTCTTTGTAGAAACCGATCTCTCGGGCCAGTTTCTCAGCGTACAGCGCCCAGCCCTCCACGTAAGCAGTGAAGGGCACCATGCGGCGGAAGAACGGCACACCCTTCAATTCCTGGGCGATGGCGATCTGGAAGTGGTGACCGGGGATGCCCTCGTGATACGACAGGGTCTTCATCCCGAACTTCTGGATCTCAGCCATATCGCGCAGGTTGGCGTAGAAGACTCCCGGGCGTTTCCCATCCATGGAACCCATCTGGTAATAAGCCGCGGCAGAGCCCTTTTCATGGAACTCCGGGACGCGTTCGACCTTTAGGGCGGCCTTCGGGCGGACGGCAAAGCAGGGGTCCAGCCCGGCATTCATTTCGTCCAGAATGCGCTGGTATTCGGCCAAGGCGTCCGCGCGGCCTTCGTCCGTGTTGGCGTAGTGGAAGCGTGCCTCTTTGCCAAACCCGGCCAGTACCTTGGGGGCATTTTTAACTTCCTGGTACCCCAAGGTCTTCAGGATGACCATCATTTCAGCCTGGATGCGGGTCACTTCCTTCAAGCCGATCTCATGCACTTGCTCCGGCGTGTATTCGGTGGTGGTGCTGCTGCGCAGGCAGTGGGCGTAATACGCGGCGCCATCCGGCAGTTTCCAGACGCCGTCATCCGAGGTGGCTTTCTTCTCCAGTTCGGTGAAGTAGGCGATAAACTTCTGGTAGGCGGGATAAACTGTGCGGGTGATCTCGGCCTCGGCCGCGGAGAGCAGGCCATCCCGGTCGGTGGCGCTGACCTTTTCAAGCTTGGATAATTTATCCTTGAAAACGGTATAGAGCGGGTTCGCGTTGGCAGGTTGACCGACGAAGGCGGCCATCTCGTCGAGAACTCGGCGAATAACGAACTTGGGCGGCAGGATCCCCCTGGATTCGCGGACCTTGAGCCCCTCCATGACCTGGTCGAACTTGACCCCGAAGCGGCTGAGGCGTTTGACGTAGTTGCGCGCCTCGAGTTTGCTGACCAGCGGGTGCATGGTCATCATGAAGTTGGGCATCTCGGACTGGATGCCGAACATCTGGTTGAGCGGATAGTCGTGGTGGCGGTAGGCCTCGCTGCGGGCGATATCGTCCAGGAAGTAATCCATGATGTCGGTGGAGAGCAGGGTGGATTTATCCTGGCTTTTACGCGGGTAACTGCGCAGCAGGCCCAGGTCGCGGCGGACGAAGGCGAACATCTTATCCTGGAAGGCTTCGGAGGCGTCCGAGAGCTTGGCATTGTGACCGTGCAGGCCAAACTTCTCCAGGATACCGAGCATGGTCAGCAGCTCGGGGCCTTTCAGGGCGAACTTCAGGAAGGTGCGCGTGTAGAGCAGCTTGACGCTCCACGGCTTGCCCCAAATAAGGGCATAGATGAACCAAATAAGCAGAAGGATGAAAACGGTGACCAGCATGATGATAATGGGCATGGAAAAACCTCCTCTTGAGAGACCGGATTGATTTTACACGGAAATTGATAGAAGAGACAACCGGAGGGATTTATAATTGACGGAAACAAGAGGCTGCCCGATTTGCAGAACGTGAATTCTGCACTATACTATTTTTGAATGATATTATTTGCGGCTTATAAGTAATATGACCGTCTCGTAGCGGCTAAACACATGGTTGGGCTCTTGTTCTCTAACTTAATAAGAATCGGAAATATTGGAGTCTTCTTTGAAGGTAGAGTTACAACGCAATGGCAACCCTCTTTCTAATTTGCGGTTTACCTGGCTCCGGCAAGACTACAGTGGCTCGGGAAATTGAGTTTTCCCATTCTGCTTTACGGTTATGTCCTGATGAGTGGATTGCATCGCTCTTAACCGATATTACAGATAATGTTGAACTTGACCGTCTTCGTACACCGGTCGAATCGGTCCAGTGGGAAGTTGCCAAACGAGTTCTCAGCCTTGGGATAAATGTTGTGTTGGAAAATGGTTTTTGGTCGCGGGATGAACGCGCCAGTTACCGGTCACAAGCGGAAGCACTAGGCGCTCGGGTTAAATTGGTGTATCTGAATGTTGACCGTGATGAATTGTGGGCAAGGTTATCCAAACGCAACGAAAACTTATCACCGGGAACATTTGTTGTACGAGAGGATCAACTTGATTTATGGTTGAGCTGGTTTCAACCTCCAACGGCAGACGAGATCGATTTATAGTGTTCGATCATTAATAGAAGTTCATGAAAATCACTTCAGTACAAGCAGTGAATCTCGCTTTCAACCAGCACCTGATACGGCGTAGCTGCTGAGTCAAACCAGCGGAGGTCGTTATTTGGAAGGATACCTATGCAATTAAGAATCTGGCGCATTGGGTTCATCGAAGCAATGACGACCAGATGAGCCTCACCCTGTAATGACAGGCAGATCAGATTTTGAAAAAAGCATCAATATATTCGAGGAGGGTAGAAATGAGTAAACGCAGAGAAATCCGCTCGCGGCGGCAGAGAGAAAGAACCCGGAACCGCATTCTCGTTATTTTGCTCGTGGCGACAGGTGGGTTACTACTTGTTTTCGCTCTTATTCGACCCGGCATCCAGAAAGCCACCAGCACACCTTCAGCCAACGAAACTCCAATTGTGGTTATCACACCCAGGGCTGTCAATGCCCCGATGTCTGAAACAAGCATGGGGGATCCAAATGCCAAAGTAAAGATGGATGTTTGGGAAGATTTCCAGTGTTCAGGTTGCATGTACTACTCAACGAAACTTGAACCGCAAATCATCCAAGCCTTCATCGATACCGGATAAATCTTTTACACTTTCCACTTCATACCTTTTATCGATGGTGGTACGGGCGAGTCGCATCAAGCTGCCAATGCTGCCATGTGTGCAACAGAGCAAGGGCGTTTCTGGGATTATCACGATATGCTCTTTGCCAATTGGACGGGTGAAAATGCGGGCGACTATACCGACTCCCGCCTGGTAGCCTATGCCAAGCAACTTGGTCTCGATATGGCTGCATTCAATACATGTTTCGAGGCAAATGCTTATGCCAATCAAATAAGCCAGGATGCCCAAGCAGGAAGTGACAAAGGCGTCCCACCAACACCGGGTATTTTCGTCAATGGAAAGAAGGTTAATAGCAGCCAAGGCGAAAATTATATTCCCTCGCTTGAAGATATATCGAGTGCTATTAATACCGCACTAATGGGAAAATAATCCTTATTTATTACGAGCATAAGAATATATCAATGCAATAAGGTATCTGACGCGCTGAGTCCATTGAAGCAAGAGCGGCTGAGTACTTTGTTAGCCACCCATAGGTATCCAAAAAAGTTAGTCTGATAAGGAGTAACATAATGCCGAATAAGCTTCTGATAATGATTTTCTTATCATCCATTGGTTTCCTTATCATCCTGCTTGCGTTCCTAAACAAACAACTATTGCGCTGGATAGGAATTAAACCGATGAGCCAAGTATTCACAAATCCAAAGTTTCAACGTTCCGCAAGGATTACCGAGATACTTGTGCAATTATTTTTGGTGGTCTTCGGGGTAAGCTTTCTCGTTCAAGGGGTTGGTACCCAATTTCTTTCGAGCGAAGTAACCTTCACAGTCTCGATAGCCATTTTAGGATTATCGGGACTGATAATACTGGCTATGTTTATCGTCGTTTTTGCCAATTGGAAAGCCAAATGAAGGATGGAAAAATCTAACAGAGGTTCCAGCTCTGAAGCTCTGCATTGCTCCGCTAGAATGTGCGATAATTCAGAAGGAGCCTCAACGGTGCTATAGTAGCGGCAGAGCCAAAAAATTAAGAATCGTTCCCCATGATTGTCTCGAAGCGATTACCAACCTGAGGCATTGCATCCATCCAAGCAAGGTAGGATGAATTAAAAGGAAAGAAGTTCAAAGAACAGGAGTATGAATTTTCTTAGAATTATCGAAAGAGTGCTCATATTCACTCTCGGAAAACTGTATTCTTTGCTCTCAGCAGGAAAATGTTAATGTATAAGCTTGAGTGAGTGTGAGTGCATAAGGTTGTGCGCTCCAAAGTAATATTTCGGTTACGGGAGCCATCATGAAAAATAACAGCTATACCTGGAAAAAGGGGCGCGGTAAACTGGGGGCAATGGATCCACTCATTGGCAATTGGGAAGCTAAGTTTGAGTCTCCCATGGGCAAAGGGCGATGCATTCGCAGTTTTATACCCATCTTACGCGGCGCATACATACAGTTGACAGCGCGCTGGGAATTCAAGGATAGCTTTTACGAAGAGCACGCGCTTTACGGTGTCGATGAGAACAGGAAACTTGCTTTCTGGTCGTTTACTTCCGATGGCAAACACTCGCAGGGAGTCATCGCGGATGCAAGTGACATCCATCCCCAGGCACTGGGTTTTGAAGCCCAGATGCCCGCAGGGCTGGCGCGGATGGTTTATTGGCCGAACGAAATGGGTGGCGTCAGCTGGGTGGTCGAATCAAAAACGAAAAAGGGATGGAACCGCTTCACAGAACACAATTACACGCCTGTTTAGGGCAATTCCTTACTGCCCAGCACTGCCTTCACCCATCTGACTTCAGCAAGGATTTGTTTTAGCTTAGTATTCCATTGCGAAAAGGAATTTGGCCCATTGAGTCCATCGAAGCAAGAGCGGGTGGAACGCTAGAAAAAAGCCGGACAGGAGAGATCCTGCCCGGCTTGTGATTTCGCCAGTTTTTCAATTTCCCGATGAGTCGGAATAACATTTATAGAATACACTGCCCGGAGTGAGCACCTCCACCGGCCAATCCGTATCCACAATCTGATATGCATCCATCTTTGACTGCACCCGCTGCAGAGCCTGGTCCGCCTGCCAGCCTGAGAGGGTGAAACTGCGCCAGTTCGGGTCCGCTTTTCCAGAGGAAACCTGCTCATGGCAGAAAAGTACCGCCCCAACCGCATCGCGGGTATAACCGGGCAGGGATTGGTCCTGGAATTCCTTTACCAAAACCGGGACCGAGTCCGACGAGAGCGAGGCCAGATAGGCCACGTCCAGCCCCTGGCCCTGCACGGACCTGGCTACGTTCTGCTGGACGATGAAACCGTCCACGTTGAGCAGGGTCAGAGTACCGGCGAACCCGATGGAAGCCAGCAGGGCTGACAGGGCGAAGAGGCGCTCCTTGCGCAGGAGATCGAGCACCACCACCACCGCCAGCAGAACACCCAACCAGATCATAAAGACATGGGTGTATGTGCGCAAGCGCGAGAACCCGTAAGCGGCCTCGTAGAGTACCAGCCTCTGGAAGGCTGAGAAGAGCATCACGCCCACCAGTGCCACCATGCCCACTCCCAACCCGGAGAAAACCCAGCGCTGGGTCTGGTCCTGACGCTTTACCAGCGCACTGAGGCTCAGGAACAGCAGCAGGCTGAAGAAGGCCACCGCCACCAACTCACTAAAACCGCGCCGGGCGTAATCTGCGAAAGTGTAGCCCTGCACGCCAATGTTGGCCTGCCCGCCGAAGAAATACTGGAACTGGACGACGGCGAACAGGGCGAATAAGACTACCACTGCCCCCAGCACCACGGCTGCCTCGGTGAAGCCCAGGAAGGACGGCACGAGGGGCTTGTCCATGCCCACCAGCTTTTCATCCCGGCTCTTCTGGGCAGCGTGCAGGAAAATCCCAGCCAGGGCATAAGCCCCGATCACAATATAGACGCAGCGGAAAATGTACTGCGGCAGGTTCTCCAGCCGGAACAGCTTGACGAAATCCTGCACGCGCTGGGCGAAGACCAGGTCGGCAGACGAGAGCAGGGCGGCGAAAATGGCGAGGATGGGGATGGCGATCAGCACCCCGCGCAGGACAGCCCAGAAGCGCTTCCAGCCGATTCTTGAACCGGGTGCAGCGGGTTCAGGGTTTTCCCCTGCCAGCTTCTTCCTTTCAGTCAAGAAAATAAACGGCCGGGCGAGCAGGCTGCCGGTCAATTTGGTGTAATTAACCACATAGTCTGACAGGCTGTACCAAAACCAGCGTCCGCCCAGGAAAGAGACAGCCAGCAAGCCCATCAGCCCCAGGGTGAAGGCGAACGACAGGAAGAGACTGAGCGACTCCTGGCGGATGAAAGTCATGATGGCGAAGAACAGGATGGGGACAAGCAGGATCAGAGACTTCCAGGAGGGTTTGAAGCCGTTCAGTCCCAATACCAGGAAACCGCCGCCGAGGACCAAAACCGCGTAGATGGCAAAATTAATGCCCGGGCTCTGCTTCCAGAACAGGAAGTCAAAGAGCCAGCCCAGGGCCAGGGCCACGATCAAAAGCAAATTTGTGCGTTTCATACGAACAGCCTCCACCGAATTTCCTTACAGGATAGCCGGCTTGTGCTTCCTGGAGCTATCAAAAGGTATCATAAGTCATCCAATTTCACAAGAATAGGGCTTTCAGGTAATCACATTCCCTGGTAGCCCCAAACCTTGCTATTGTGAAACAGTGTTTCATAAATCATGGCTGCCATTGACATTCAAATTGATTTGTGCGATACTCATTGCAGCGCAGGGACTTCTGCCTGCCCCAAATCCGCCATCCCATAGAAGAGGAGGTGGTGCCCAAAATGGATAGTAGTATGAAACACAGCGCTGTGGCATCCCTCCTCGCTCTGCGATAAAGGTGCCACAGCGCGAACAGGAAGACCGCCGAAAGGCGGCCTTCCGCTTTAAACCATCCATCGCCCTTTATATATGAACAAGATGCCATCTTGCTCTACTTTTTACAACCCCTGCCAAGGGAGAAGATCACTCGTCTCCAAAAGCAATCCCCAGGCCGCGGGCAGTTACCACACCGTCGCCATTTACATCCACTCGCTTGGGGACTGCCAGCGCCTCACTGAGGGGGATCGAGACAACCAGGGCGTTGCGTAAAGCCACCATTTGCCCGTAGCCTCCCGCGGCGGCGACGCGCACTGCGGCGGCACCGTAACGGGTGGCCAGCCAGCGGTCGAAGGCGGTGGGGGAACCGCCGCGCTGAACATGGCCGAGCACGGTGACACGCGTCTCATAACCCTGTGTCTCCATGTACTGGCCGACCTCGTGCCCGATGCCTCCCAACCGGGGCACATAGACTGCGTCACCGGTGCGCTGGTAAACCGGCTGCCCGCCCAGGGGCTTGGCGCCTTCCGAAACCGCCAGCAGGCTGAAATGGGCGCCGCCCTCAGCGCGCGCATGCACCTTTTTGAGCACCGCCTCGAATTTGAACGGAATCTCGGGGATCAGGATCACATCCGCTCCGCCGGATACGCCGGAGTGGAGAGTGATGAACCCGGCATCGCGCCCCATCAGTTCCAAGACCATGACGCGGTGGAGGGCTTCGGCAGTGGTATGCAGCCGGTCAAAAGCTTCAGTGGCGATCATCAAGGCTGTGTCGAAACCGAAGGTCACTTCCGTGCCCCCGATGTCATTATCGATCGTTTTGGGCACACCCACCACCGGCACACCTTTGGCTGCCAGCTCCAGAGCAATTCGCAGGGTGCCATCCCCGCCGATGACGATCAGCGCGTCCAGTTTCAGCTTTTTGATGGCAGCCGTGACCTGGTCCGACACATCCACAACCACTTCTTTCCCTCGCCGGAGGACTTTGCGGGCAAAAGGGTTACCGCGATTGGCGGTCCCCAGGATGGTACCGCCGAGCGGTAGGATGCCGCGCACCGCGCCCAGGTCCAGCGGTGTGACGCCGCCGGCAGTGATAAACCCATCATACCCGTCGCGGACCCCAAGCACATCACAGCCATAGTCGTTGATCGCGGTCTTGGTAACCGCCCGGATGACCGCGTTCAAACCGGGCGCGTCGCCGCCACCCGTCAGCACTGCGATACGTTTCATTAGCGCTCCTTGTGAACCGCCTTATTATAAACAAAAGCAAGGCGGGCGAGTGAAATAATAAGGGTGTTTGCGGGCAATCCCCGCAAACACCCTGTATTCTCCAGCGGAGGTTTCTTTTTTGGCCGATATTTACGGCATGGCGTGGATGAACCGCCAGCTCTGACCTGTTTGCTGGACCTGGGAACCGGCACCCATCACTTCGAAAAATGTTGTGCCAGGCTTGAAGGGGAAGGGCGTGCCATCAGCGTTGGTCAGCGAGACAACCGAGATTGGGTCACGCTTCCAGGTGACCTGGGTAACCTGACCGTCGCGGAAGGCGTAGGCTGTGCCGGTGCCCACGAACTGAATATCCACCACTTCGGGACTGACGATGTAATGATCAGTGATGACAAAGAGCACGACCACATTGTCGAAGGCAATGGGTTTCCCGGTCAGCCGGTCAGTAGACTGAACATATTGTTCATTATTGTTGTCATAGTCGTCAGCATTGTCGGCAGAGCGGAGATATTTCCCCGAGACAGCGTCATAGTCCCACCGGTTGTAGATCACGCCTGAATAGCGCACGAAAAGCTGTGTTGCGGGTTGACCGGCGGCGGGCGCGGCAGGATCGAAGGACATGCCGTCCAGGTTTTGCCGCCCATTTTCCACGCCCTGGGCGGTTATATAGGCGCTCAAATCGGCAGTGTTCACCACCAGGTCGTTCACACCGTTAGGGTCATAGCGTTTCAACGGGGTATCGGGACCGCCTTCGAGGACCAGCCGGTCGGCAAACTCCGAACTGTATAAACGGTCGATGACCTTTTCGTAGGCCGAGCCGAAAGCAAAGACGGCTTTATAGCCACGGATAAGATGCACATCCATAAAGCGGCCTGAGCGGATGGGGCCGACCATGTCGGCATTGTTACCGTAAAAGAGGGCTGCGAAGCGGGTGGCACCTTCCTCGGTGTAATATTCAAAAACAATGTCAGCCAAAGAAAGGCCCCACTGCGGGCGAACGTTACGCGGCAGGTTGGAGACTTTAACGAGCAGCGGGCGGCGATCCAACAAGGCCGGGTCGGCAACCGGCAGGCCGGTAAGCGGGTTCACATTCGAGGGGAAGTTGGACGGGCCGTAGATTATAGCCGGAGGGAGCGGCGTCAGGCTTGGCTCAGGCAGCGGGGTCGCGGTGGGCGATGGGGAGGTGGCAGAGGCGAGCGGCGTTCCGGAGGGGGTGGGAGTTGAAATCGCAGGGAATGACCCGCAGGCAGATAATAATATCGAAAGAGTCGCAAATACGAACAAAAGCTTCTTCATTTGGTGAAACCTCCATACCTAAGACGCTATCATACCGCATTTGTTCCGGGAGGGTGGGGAGTAAGTTCTCAAGGGAAATGCGTTCAGTAAAAAAAAAAGGTGCAGGGGCGCTTCGCACCCGCCACACCTCTTTTTCACGTTTTTGAATTGAAGTTATACCGTTTTTAGAGTCTGGAGACTCCGCAAACGGATCAGTACGAAGAATTAGAGAGCGATATATCCAGGTCGTTCACGCACAGGAATTTTGGGACGATGATCGCCGTTGGGTTGCGAGCGCCATAGCTCTGGGAGGTATTGTACGGGACGGTGGCTTGCGAGAGCCAAGCCACTTTGTCACCGAAAATATCGAGCAGGCTCTGGGTAAGACGTACATTATAAGGGATCGCCACAGAACCATCCTTCTTGAGCAGCAGGGCGCCGAAACGCGAACTCCCGGTGAGGATGCCTTTTGAAGGATTCACAATGTTCATGTAATGCAGGAAGGGGATATAAAGAATATCCTTTTGGCGCGGCAGGTTAACCAGGTCTGGCAGGGAATTGATATCCTTCTGCTCGCCCCCGTTGAGCACCAGGCTTTTATGCCCAACGGTATGGCCGGTGGCCTTGGCGCCAAACTCATCGGCATCATCCTGGAACCAGGTGAACCCCTGGAAGACCCCTTTCTGGAAGAGCGGGAACAGCTGGCGGGTAATCCCGGTGAAATCGCTCTTGAAGGGGAATGTCTCCAGCCGGTCTGGGTCGTCAACGAGGGTGAACTTGTCGGAGAACACCTTCTTGCCGACCTTGTCTTCCGACAGGAACGAAAAACCGCGTTTCACCGAACCACCGTTGAAAGCGATCCAATTCATAAAACCAAGCATTTCGGCGGTGGCGGCTGAGCCAAAAACAATATCGTAGCTACCCAGCGGGATCTGCTGGGGGGTGTCGGTCTGGTAATGTTGCACAAGGAAGGCCAGCTCCTCCCGCAAGGCAGACGGATCAAGGTCCGATAACTTCCGGGCGGATTGCTCGGCGATCACTTCCCATTTGAGGGTGGAGTGCGCCAGAACGGTAGTCACCTGGGCGTCAGAGGTTTTAAAATACTGGGTATGCTCCGAACGGGTATTGATCTGGGCAATGACATTCATACCGCAAGAAAAGATGCCTGAAAGCTGGATTGCGCCTGTCTCCAGACCGGCCGCGGCAGTGTTGAAGTACTTAAGGCGTTCCTCGTTGCTGATCTGCGCCAGGGCAGCGTCATATCCGCTTTCATCGGCGAACGACTTTGCAAAAACCGGGACGGTGGGTTGATAGGTGAGCGGCTGGGCATGCAGAACCATCTCAGCGGCGGTATCAATTCCCCGTTTCATTTCATCGAGTTTGCCCAGGTCGGTGATGAGCTCGTAACTGGCGCGCTTGCTGCCGGAATAGGCGGTGATATCCAGGCGGATCAAGTGTTCGTTGGTATTCAGGGAGATGGACGAGTTGGCGAAACGCATTAAGTAACTGTCTTCTTCATGGTAGAAAAGCGTAACCTCATAGCCCTTGTCCAGAGCGTATTTACGCAAATCCTTCAAGGTTTGCAAGATTCGTTCTTTCACGGCTATTCTCCTATTCTCACGTTATCGAAGCGGCAAACCGGAACTCCGTGCCCCAACTGCATGACCTGGTTCGGCTGCCCTTTCCCGCAGTTGTCCACATACTTCACCTGCCAGGTGGACTGATCGCCGACGGCGGAAAGGCTGTTCCAGAATTTAACGGTGGCGCCCTTGTAGGTGGGGTTCTTGACCACTTTCGTGATCTTGCCATCCTCCACCAGCCAGCCGATCTCGGTGCCGAAGTGGAACTGTTCACGGTTCGAGCCGATCGACCAGCTGCGCTCACTGTCCAGAACGATGCCTCTTTCAGTGTTCTTGACAATATCATCCAGAGTGCCATCCTGGCCGGCATCAATATTAATGTTCGTCATGCGTTCGATAGGCACGCGGTAGAAGGAAGTGGCCCGGTTAGCCCCACCACTGCCTTTGAAGATCTGGCGTTTGGCCTTTGCGTTGGCTTCCTCCACCATCTGGCGGCCGGTGATGGCTCCCACCAGAATACCTTTATCGATCAGGACCGTGTTCTGGGCGGGGACTCCGTCATCGTCGAAGCCAAAACTGCCAGGAGAATTAGGCAGGGTGGCATCTGCGCGAGCGGTCAGTTTGCTGGAACCGTAGCGCAATTTGCCGAAGTCTTCCAGGGTCACGAAAGAACCGCCTGCATAGGCCAGCTCGTAACCCAGGATGCGGTCCAACTCCAGGGCGTGGCCGATGGTTTCATGGGTCTGTAAATACATGATGTTCGGCAAAAGGATGACCGAGCGGTCCTCCTTGGGACATTCGTCAGCAGCCCGGACCTGGTTCATCTCTTTGACGATCCTGGCGGCGTTCTCACCGAAGAGTTTCCTGTCAAGAGTTTCCCAGCCGCGACTGTTCCCCTGCCTGGCCGGGCGAAAAGAGCGTTCGTAAGTGACCCCCTGGTCATCCAGACCGGATACCTGCATGGTGGAAAAGGCTTCGGTGATGAGCTTTTCGATCTCGCTGCCTTCCGAATCCACGAAAACGATCTGCTTGCGCACAAAGGTCATATCACAGACCCGCTGGAAGACGCCTGCCTGGTTGAGCTGTTCATCCAGATCTTTGAGGAAAGCGACTTTATCAGCCAGGGGGACCGTAAACGGGTCGATGGTGCAGGGGCTTTCAAATTTGGCCTGGATGGCATCTTTTTCTGCCAGACGGACCGGGAAAGTAACCCGTTCGGCTGCCACGCGGGCGTTGTCGAAGGCCTTATCGTAAAGGGCAGCCAAGTCGCTCAAATCGGAAGAAGCGGAAAACCCCCAGGCGCCTTTGTAAAGCACCCGGATCCCCACTCCGCTTTCGCGGGCGGAGGTGGTGCTCTTAAGATTACCGTTCCACATCATAAGGTAATTGCCTTCCTCAAAGGGATACCAGCGGGTATCCACGTAGGTGGCACCCAGGCCTTTGAGACGTTCAATCTGTTGTTTGATCTTGTCCAGCATTCCATCTCTCCTTTTTATGATCTTCGGATGAGCTTTTTTGTGAGAGGTTCATTTGCATGGTTGTCATCCGGGACATTATTATACATTCAAATCAATTTTATCTGGCGGCGAGGCACAGGGAGGAGGATTGATAACGCGAAAAAACAATAACAGGGTAATGGGGAGTATAACGAATTCCTTTAAGGGATTGAATTGGAATGGGATTTGTTCTATACTTGCCTTCATTATTAGGCGGATGCATGCATTTCAAATCTGCAGGGCATTTGAAAAAGCATTTGCGCTTCAACGGACTATGCAAATGATAAAGAGAACTTCTACAGGAGAAGTAAAAATGCATTCAAAGGTCGTTAGCACATGAACCTGGTCATGCTGGATGTAGACGGAACCCTGACCCAGTCCTATGATTACGACCGGGAAATCTTCGGGCTAGCCATCGCCGAGGTGCTCAACTGCCCACCGGTCGACGCGGATTTGAATGGATATGTGGACAAGACTTCCTTAGGGGTGACACGGGAAGCGATCCAGCGCATCACCGGGAGAAACCCCGAGGCAAAAGAGATCGAAGAGGTGAAACGCAGGGTGCTCTGGCACCTCGAAAGGATGTATAAGGAATCCCCCGAGGTTTTCAGCGAGGTTCCTGGGGCGAGAGGATTCGTTGAACGGCTGCGAAAACTCGAAGGAGCCGGGGTCGCGATTGCCACCGGCTGCTGGCGCAGCGAGGCTGTGTTCAAACTGCGGGCGAGCGGTCTGAATGTTGACGACATCCCCATGGCCAGTTCGGATGATGACCGGAACCGCATGAGAATCATGGAAATGGCCGTCGGACGGGCCCAGGATCTTTACGCCAGCCCCGTATTCGAGCGGGTGGCCTACCTGGGCGATGGGCCCTGGGATGTGGAGGCTTCCCATTTGCTTGGCTATAACTTCATTGGCATCGGTCCCCGGCTCCAGGGGTTGAAGGAACCCCGGAATTTTGGCTGGCACCAGGATTTCCTGGAGATCGAAGCGGTGCTCGCCTCGGTTACCGCGGCGTTAAAACCATAAATCCTCCTCCCGGCTTCAGCGATGGGACCGGGAAGCCATTGTTGTGCCTCCAATCCTGGAAATCCAGAGTTAAGTTTGAACAGGACCTTGAGCCATACAATATTCCGCTATTGGAAGGATAAGCCAATGTTGGGTTTTATGATATTATTGAGTCAGTCCTTAGTAATATTGACTTAAGCACAAAAACAAAGAATTTCGAATTCCGAGTGCTACAAGTTTATAACCTGTAAAGTTTTGTCCCGGAAGGAATTTTGCCTTTCGGTTCTGAAATAGCCGGTTGGGAAAAGCGTAGCCTCGACCGAATGATATAATTTCGCAGCGCAAAAGGAAGTTCCAACCATCAAGGAGGATTTTCATCCATGTTCCGTCTTTTTAAGAAAAAACAGAATGTTTTCCTGAAGTTGATCCATGACCAGGCGTCGCTAACCCTGGATGGCCTGGAGGCCCTGAAGTCCTTTATGATCTCCGGAGACCCGGCTGCCTCGGCCCTGCTTTCCTCCAAGGAAAAAGACGCTGACGAAGCCCGCCGGATCCTGATCGATGAATTGAACAAAACCTTCATTACCCCCTTTGACCGCGAGGATATTTTCCTGCTTTCGCGGACGATCGACGACGTCCTGGATTATGCTTACAGTACTTCCAGCGAAATGGAGATCTTGAAGGTCGAGCCGACAAATTACATGCAGCAAATGGCATCCATCCTCAGGGATGCAGCCTATGAGCTGTTGATGGCGGTCGATCGCCTGGAGGACCATCCCGGGGTTGCCAACGATCACGCCCAGCGAGCCAAGTCCCTCGAAAACCGGGTGGAAGAAGTATATCGTGCGGCCCTGGCTGACCTCTTCAGCGGGGCGGAGGATATCCAGCACGTGATCAAGATGCTGAAATCGCGCGAGGTCTACCGCCACTTGAGCAACGCGGCTGACCGCGGCGACGAAGCGGCCAATGTCATTGCCGATATTATTGTCAAGATCACCTGAGTGCGGTCAGGATTCGTGTCACCGATCATTATTGTGGTCATCGCTTTAGCTCTCCTATATGCTTTCATGAATGGCATCAACGATTCGAGCAGCATTGTTGCAACGATGATCTCTTCGCGCGCCATGTCGCCGCGGGCGGCCCTGGGAATAACGGCAGTGGCGGAATTTATGGGACCATTTATTTTCGGGATCGCAGTGGCGAAAACGATCGGACGTGGGATCGTCAATTCCGATGCGATCAGCACGCAGGTCATCCTGGCTGCCATCCTGGGGGCGGTCTTGTGGAGCCTACTCACCTGGTACCTGGGACTGCCGAGCAGCTCTTCCCATGCGCTGATCGGTGGCTTGATCGGTGCGGTGAGCATGGGAGCGGGATGGCGAGCCATCCAGGTATCCGGGTTGGCAAAAGTATTGATCCCCTTGTTTGTTGCCCCGGTGATCGGCTTCGGCATCGGATTCATCATTCTCAGCATTGTCATGAGACTAAGCTGGGATGCAACCCCCAGCATCAACGAAACTTTTAAACGCAGCCAGATATTGACGGTCATTGCCCTGGGACTCAGCCACGGCAGCAACGACGCGCCCAAGACCATGGGTGTGATCACCCTGGCACTCATTACAGAAAAGTATTTAAATGCCTTTGTGGTACCGACATGGGTCATCCTTCTTTCCGCGTTGGCGATCGCAGCCGGTACGGCTGTGGGCGGGCAGAGATTGATCCGCACCGTGGGAGGCAAGTTCTATAAGGTCGAGCCCATCGATGCTTTTAGCGCCCAATTATCCTCGGCACTCGTCATGGTGACGGCTTCGCTGATCGGTGGACCAGTGAGTGCCACCCAGGTGATCAGCTCGACGATCATGGGCGTCGGTGCCGCTGAAAGGCCGAATAAGGTTCGCTGGAAACTTGCCCAGGATATTGGCACGACCTGGTTGTTGACCATCCCTGCAACGGCATTGGTCGCGGCGTTAATCTACAAGTTGCTGACCCGGAGCATCCAATGAAAATCCATGGAAAAGCAGCCTGGAGCTTGTCATCAAGATTGTCTAAAAGAGAGAGGCACCAACCATGACCCCCGTCCTCATTGCCGTGATCGTTTTAGGCCTCGTGTTTGATTTCCTGAATGGTATCCACGATTCCAGTAATGTGGTGGCCACCATGATCTCGTCGCGGGCATTTAGTCCGCAGGTCGCCCTGGGGGTGACTGCCGTGGCTGAGTTTTCAGGGCCGTTTATATTTGGTGTTGCAGTGGCAGATACCATCGGCAACGGCATCGTTGCATCGCAGCTGATCAGTACACAGGTGATCCTGGCGGCTTTGGTGAGCGCCATCATTTGGAATTTGCTAACCTGGTACCTGGGGTTTCCGAGCAGTTCTTCGCATGCGTTGATCGGCGGTATCGTCGGGTCGGTGGTGATGGCGGCAGGATGGCATGCCTTGGTGCTCAAGGGATTTGAGAAAATACTGATCGCCTTGTTTACATCCCCGATCATAGGCTTCGTCGTTGGATTCATCCTGCTCAGGCTGATCCTGTTATTAAGTTGGAAAGCCACACCGCGCATCAACGGCTTTTTCAAGCACAGTCAAATCGTGACCGGGATTACCCTGGCGCTCAGTCATGGTGCAAACGATGCGCAAAAAACCATGGGGGTCATCACCCTGGCGTTGGTCACCTCAGGATATTTGAAGGTTTTTGCCGTTCCCCGGTGGGTCATTCTAATATGCGCATCGATGATCGCCCTGGGCACCGCGGTTGGTGGATGGAGATTGATCCGCACCCTGGGAGGAAAGATGTATAAGATCCGGCCAGTGGACGGGTTCGCCTCCCAATTGACATCAGCAGTGGTCATCCTGAGCAACTCCCTGCTCGGAGGACCCGTGAGCACAACCCAGGTGGTCAGCTCGGCGATCATGGGCGTGGGTGCCGGCGAACGGGCCAATAAGGTCCGCTGGGGGGTCGTGCAGGAGATCGCCATGGCCTGGCTGTTCACCATCCCCGTAACCGCCCTAGTTGCCGCTGGTTTGTATTGGGTGATCAACCTGATCATCCCATAGGCGGTGGTGCAACCTATCCCCCAGCCCCCTTCCCAAACCAGGAAGGGGGAAAAGAGGCGGAAATAAGGGTGCGGTGGGTGCGAAGCACCCACCGCACCCTTATTTCCGCATAACTCCAAGCAGTATCGAACGGGCTGCAGCCCTGAAGCCTTTTTTTCGCACAAACCCAAGTTGGGACGTATAGGGCAGAAACCGGGCTGCAAGCCCGTATTTTGAGAAAGCCCTATTGCAGACCTTTCAACGGAAGCAAGAGCCGTTCGTGGGTGAAATCCTTCAAGATCTGCAATTCAGAAGGCCTGCCCCGGTACCAGCGAACCAGTTGCACAAACCACCCGCTGAATGTAACCTTCCCATTCCGGATCAGCGCTTCCAACTCGGCCAGGCTGTAACAGGCATCCCGCTCGACTTCAAGCGGATCGATGTGCACCAGCGCCGGATCAGCGAACCCTTCATATAATTGGCAAACCTCGTTGTCATTGGGACCATAAACCATTTTGAATTTGATCAACGCATGGATATCGACTCCCTGAATGCCCAATTCTTCGGCGAGACCGCGGGCGGCAGCTTGCAGATACCCTTCCCCAGCCTTGACATGCTCCGAGACCGAACAATCCAGTGCCAGGGGGGCAGTACCGCGATGCCGGCTGCGCTGCTGCACGATTAGTTTGCCCTCCGGCGTGACCAGAAAGACGTGAACACCCCTGTGCTGCAGGCCTCGCAGGTGGACAACGCTTCGCATCTCCTGGCCTGTGACCAGGTCGTCATCATCGACAATATCGAGCAGTTCATCAGACATGGCAATTCCTGGAATAGCGTATGAACAAAGGACGCAAAGTTCTATTCTTTGCGTCCTTTTGATCCTTATTGCTGGGGGGTGTACCGCTTTTAACCAGCGAAATAATCAACAGCTTGTTTCACCCGCAGCACACCGTCAAAATTAAGGTTCTTTCCACCTTTCGCCAGGCGGCCTTTCTCGCCCTCCGGATCACCCAGGCAGGTGACGATGATATCGCCAGTGCTGACGTCCTCTTTCTCGGTATAGGAGTTGGTGGTAACGATCACGTGGGTCCCGGCAGCCTTTGCCGCCAGCACACCGTTCCTGGAATCCTCGACGACCATGACCTCATCCGGTTTCAGCCCGGTGCGGGTGAGGGCCAGGTTGTAGATCTCCGGATCGGGCTTCTTATGACTGACCACGTCCCCAGCCAGCACAATGTCGAACTTGATGTCTGAAAGGATCTTCTCGGTGATCGCCTTGGCGGCCTGTTCATTGGAAGTGGTGCAAACGCCGATCTTCAGGCCGGCATCCATGGCCTCTTTCATGAAGCGGTGAATCCCCGGACGGAGCGGCAGTTTTCCGGTCTCGATCAACTCAACGAATATGGCCGTCTTGCGTTTGTGCATTTCCTTGATGAGATCGTCGACCTTCTCCGGCGCCACGGGTTTGCTGAAGCCCCTGGTCTCCAGGTGATGCTTCATACGCTCTTTGCCCCCTGCGATCTGGAGCAGTTCGTGGTAGTAGTCCACGCTCCACTCGTCGGTGAAACCGAATTCCTTGAAGGTCATATTGAACGAGACGCGATGACCATCACGTTCCGTGTCAATGATCACGCCGTCCTGGTCAAAGAAAACAGCTTTAATCTTTCCCATGCTTTGCCTCCTCAGTCTGAAGAACCCCGGAGGTCATTTTGACCTGTGGGGTAACCAGATCACTTTTTGGTCAAAAACTCACGCACGACATCGACAGCCATGCGGTTCTCTTCCTTCGTGCCGATGGTGATGCGGAACCAACCATCGCTGCCGTATTTTTCAGTTTCCGGGCGGAAGATGAGGCCCTTCTGTTCAGCAAAAGCCACCATATCCTTACCCTTCTTACCGGTTGCGCCGCAGTCAAAGAATATGTAGTTGGCTTTGGTGGCGAATACGACCAGGTCGGGGATTTCGCTGAGCGACTCGGTGATGTAATCCACCTCACTGTTATTGAATTTCACCCGGTATTCAAGCGCCTGGGTATCTTCAAACGCTGCCAGGGCAGCCCACATTGGGATCGTACCCACGTTCCACGGCAGGAGGGCGGCTGAGATCTGCCCGATCACATCCTTGTCGCCCAGGGCGTAGCCAAAGCGCAAGCCTGCCAGACCATAAGCCTTGGAGAGGGTGCGCGTGACAAGCACATTCTTGTATTTCTTGATCAGGTCCACCTGGGACATCCCCAGACCAGCATATTCAACATAGGCCTCGTCAACAATGAAGGGAATGCCAGTCTCGGCGATGCGTACGAAATCCCCGGCATCCATAAAGTTGCCGGTCGGATTATTCGGATTGGCAATGACGATAATCTTGGTCTTGTCCGTGATCGCCTTGATGACCCCGTCTGCATCGTAAAGCAGGTGCTTATCCTTGTAGATCATCGGCACTGATACCATCTTGCCGCCCAGGATGGTCCCGCGCAGCTTGTAGATGCCGAAGCAGGGGGTGTGCTGGATGACTTCCTCTCCAACCGTCAGGAAGCTGCGGAAGATGTTGTCATACACTTCGCTGGAGCCGTTACCCAGCATCACGTTCTCGGAGCCGCCCAGCCCGTTGATTTCGGCAATCTTGCTGCGTACCACCAGCCCCTGATCCGGGTAGCGGTTGGCCATCTTGCCATACTTGTAAATCGCTTCCAGCACTTTATCGGAAGGAGGGTTGGGGTTTTCGTTGGACATCATGCGGTGAAGTTCCGGCTTTTTCCAGGCCAGCTCGATATGCCCGGAGATGTACATCGGAATGCCTTTTACCCAGGGTACGAAATATTCATCTATCTTCTTCATGTGTTTCTCCTTGTTTAATAATTATTGATGACGCAAGGGAAGAGTGAGGAGCGAATCTTTGCTCCTCACTCTTCCCCAATCCTCTTATTCTGGACTTATGCCTTCCCGGCGCAGCCGAGGATATCGATCCAGTGACCGACAGCATTGCGGATCGCAACCCTGACTGCTTCGTCCACCTTGCCGGGATCGTATTCCTCCCGGTGGGCAGCGATGTACTCATATTCGGCGTCAAGCATGGTTCGCTTCAGTTCGGTGGATACATTCACCTTCGCACCGCCCATCGCGATCAACTTCTTGATGTAGTCTTCCGGCAGGCCGGTTCCACCATGCACAACCAGGGGTGTCTTGATCGTCTTGCCATTGAGCATTTCGTTGATCTTGCCGAGACGTTCGAAGTCCACCTTGGGGTTCTTGGTCTTGTAGACCCCGTGGGCGGTACCGATGGCGGGAGCAAAGATATCCAGCCCGGTACGCTCAACGAACTCAACGGCTTGCTGCGGATTGGCCAGCTGGGTTTCATCCTCGGAAACCTTGATCTGATCCTCCACCCCGCTGACGGTACCCAATTCGCCCTCCACCGAGATATTGCCGACCTTGTGGCAGTAATCAACGACTTCCTTGGTCTGGCGGATGTTCTCCTCATAAGGCTGTTTAGATGCGTCGATCATGATATTGGTGTAGCCTCCATCGGCGCATTTCTTGCAGTGTTCCACCTCAGTGCAGTGATCCAGGTGCAGGCAGATCGGGATCGGAGCCGACTGGGCGAGCGTCCGATAAATAGCGACGAGTACATCCACGCCCAGGAACTTGGTCGGTTTTACCGAAGTTTGAATGATCAGCGGAGCCTTCTTGGCAACCGCCGCGTCGACCACTGCTTCCATCTGGACCAGGTCGGTGATATTGAAGGCGCCAACAGCATATTTCTCCTTGGCAGCTCTCATCATGATTTCTTTAGCATTTACGATAGACATAGATTTAGCCTCCTGAGAGTCCTGAATTCCTGAGTTCCACTTATTTTACGAGGCCGGCTTGCATGCCTCATAGTAATCACGAAATCACTACTTCAAGCCTAAAGTTATTATACAACTGTCCGGGTCAATTATGCCCGGATCCTCTCGCCCTTGGGGTCCCATAGAGGCGACTTTACAACCACAGCCTCGACCTGTTCCCCAAGGAACTCGACCTGCATTTCAGTGCCTGGCTGGTTAAACTCAATCGGCAGATAGGCATAGATGATGCTTTGCCCGACCGAATAACCATATCCGCCGGCGGCCACCCATCCGATCATCTTGCCGTCTTTCGAGCGGATCGGTTCCTTGCCCAGGGCGATCGTGCGGCTATCAGAGAGCGTCATGCAGCACAACTTGCGGGTCAGGCCGGCTTCTTTCTGTTTGAGCAGGGCCTCTTTCCCGATGAAATCCTTTTTGTTTAACTTGACAGCGAATCCCAGACCGGCTTCGAGCGGAGAATAGTCCGGGCTGATCTCGCTGCTCCAATAGCGGTACCCTTTTTCGAGCCGCAGGGAGTCGATCGCCTTGTAGCCAGCCGCGACCAATCCCTCAGGCTGTCCGGCTTCCCAAAGTGTATCCCACAGGCGCAGGCCGTATTCCATGGGGCAGTAGAATTCCCAGCCCAGCTCGCCGACATAGGTTACGCGGGATGCCAGGGCGGGCACGTCGCCAACCACGATGCGGCGGGCGGTCATATATGGGAAGCCAGCGTTGGACACGTCAGCCTTGGTAAGTTTCTCCAGGATCTTGCGGGCTTTAGGTCCCCACAAGCCCAAGCAGGCGTAGGCTGAGGTGACATCCTCGATGGCCACCGTCCCATCTTCCGGCATATTCAGAGACAACCAGGACAGGTCGTGCTGCCCAAAGGCCGTGCCGGTGACGATAAAGAAGCGCTCCTCGGCCAGGCGGGTGACGGTGAAGTCGCACTCGATCCCACCGCGCTTGTTCAGGCACTCGGTATAGATGATCGTCCCGACCGGCTGGTCTATTTCGTTGGCGCAGACATTGTTCAAGAAAGCCAATGCGCCCGATCCGCGCACTTCAAATTTATTGAACGAGGTTTCGTCGAATAACCCGGCGTTCTCGCGGGTTTTCAAGTGTTCGTAGCCGATGGCGCGCGACCAATTGTGGTGGGCCCAGCCTTTAGGCTCGTGACCGTGGCGCGCCTTTTCTTCGTAGGGCTTGAACCAGTTGGGCCGCTCCCAACCGGTCTTCTCACCAAAGTAGCAGCCCAATTCCTGCAGACGATGGTAGGTGGGTGAAAGACGCAAGCCGCGGCGAGAGAGACGCTCTTCGCCGGGGTAATGAATATCATAATACTGGGTGTACGTTTCGAGGACACGCGCCACGGTGTAGTCCTGGCTGTTGTAGTTGGAACCGAACCGGCGAACATCCAACCGCCAGACATCCCACTCCGGATGCCCGTCGATGATCCACTCTGCCATGGTCTTGCCGATGCCTCCGGCACCGGCCAGGCCGTGGGCGCAGAAGGCGCAGGCCACCCAGAAACCCTTGACCGAGGTGGGGCCGAGCAGGAACTCACCGTCTGGCGTGAAGCCTTCCGGGCCGTTCAAGAGCTGGATCACCTCGGCCGTCTCCACCGCCGGAACGCGTTTGATGGAATTCTCCATCAATGGAGTAAACCGTTCCCAGTCGGGGGGCAGGAGCGTGTACTTGAAGTCGCGCGGGATGCCGTTCAGTCCATACGGGGCCGGGTTGCGCTCATAACCGCCTGTGACCAACCCGCCGACCTCCTCGCGCCAGTAGACCAACAGGTCAGGATCGCGCAGGGTCGGGAAATTGTGCTCCACGCCCTTGATAGGCTTGGTAATGATATACAGGTGCGCCATCGGTACGATCGGCAAGGTGAGCCCGACCATCTTCCCGACCTCAGCGCCCCATTGCCCGGTGGCATTCACCACGATCTCGGTTTCGATCGTGCCCTTGTCTGTGACCACATCGTGGATACGACCGTTCTTAAGGTTGATCTTTTCGACATTTGTGTCGGTGAAAATGCGTGCCCCGCGCATCTTGGCGCCAGTGGCCAGGGCATTGGTCAGGCCGGTCGGATCGATCACGCCATCGTTGGGTGTAAAAGCTGCGCCGGCGATCCCTTCAGGGTTCATGATCGGGAAGAGGTCCATGGCTTCTTTAGCCGAGATCAGGTCCATCGGCACGCCGAAGGATTGCGCCATGCCGACCAGGCGTTTGAGATCCTCCATTCGTTCGGCGGAAGAAGCCAACCGCAGGCCACCGACCTCGCGCCAGGCGGGATCATGGCCGGTCTCGTCCTTCAGCTTCCGGTACAGATCGGTACTGTAATGCATCATGCGGGTGAGGTTGGCATCCGAGCGCATCTGGCCAACCAGGCCAGCGGAGTGCCAGGTCGAACCGCTGGTCAGCTCGTGACGTTCGAGGATGACAACATCCTTCCAGCCCATGAGGGTCAGATGGTATGCAATGCTGCACCCACCAACGCCTCCACCGATGATAACCACTTGAGCATGAGTAGGAAAATCAGACATTTTTACTTATCTCCTTAAGCCATTCATTCCATTTTGGATTTTGAATATTTTCGATGACGCGGCCAAAAAACTTGTCGGCATAGTCACGAAAGTCGAAATCGAGCTTCGAAATGCCGATCTGAACTTGCGCCCAGGTTGCCTCGCGCAGATCGGACATGATCTTCATGATCTTCAAGTGCGCCCACTGGCCGGGTGTCACCTCCTCGAAATAACATTTCAGCAGCCAGCGATCCTGCTCATCGGTCAATTTATGATGGTCGGAGAAATTGGCCAGGTCGAAGAAGATATCACCCATACCAGCGTATTCCCAGTCCAGGATGTAGAGTTGACCGTTGGTGAGAAAATTTGCATTGAGCAAATCATTGTGACATGGGCGGAGTGCAAGCGGATGAGTGTTGAGAGCCTTTTCGGCAGCCTGCATGCGCTCGATCAACCAATCAAAGTTTTGCGGGAACGCGACCTGGTAGCGGCGGGCAATTTCAGAATAATTCGCAATAATTCGAAAGACATTAAACATGCCGGGAATATTGGGCATGCCATGGATCTTGCGGACGACATCCATCACCCGGTGGAGGTTCTCCGGCTGGCAGATCTCCTCGGGCGGGATCGGACGCCCAGCAATGAAACGGGTAACCAGATAACCTTCAGGCCGGATAAAGTAATATACTTCCGGAGCGATACCCAGCTTCCCGGCAGCCATGTTGGCTGCATATTCGTACTCCCGATCGATCCCCAAAAGTTCCGTATCTGCCCCTGCGATGCGAAGAACGAATGCCTCTCCACCTACATCAATGCGAAAATTAATGTTGGTGATGCCTCCACCCAGCGGGGTGGTTTTGAGGTCGCTGGCACCCGCCCACTGCGGAACCCGGGCAAGCGTTTCTTCCAGCGTAAGAGCCATGATCGCCATTCTCCAAATAAGGTTGTATGAGACTTGACAAGTGCCAAGAGTATTGAAGACAGCTAAAACAGACGTCTACTTTTGCCAGATCGATCCTGGCCGGGCCATCTCAGCGACAATATCGAAGGATGAAATAATGCCCAGGGGGAAGGCCTGCGGATCGTCTTGATCGATTACGACCAAGCGATGGTAGTGCTTTTGGATCATCATATCGGCGGCTGCGCGCAATGTGGCGTGAATGTCTATCGTCAGCGCCGGGTGCATGATGTCCCGAACGGTCATTTTTTCGTCGACACCATTCTCTATGGAAGGAAGCAAGTCTTTCCCGCTGACCACGCCCTCTGGTTTGCCTTTGGCGTCCACCACCAGCACCGAACGCCAACCGGCCTGGGTCATAGTGCGCGCCACCGAGGTAAGCGGGGTTTTATCCCGGCAGACCAGGATGGCATCTGACATCACATCCGCAACAGTTTGGCGAAGAGATTTTTCTTCCCTGGCAAGGCTGGAAACGAAATCAGAGATTGAAATGATCCCTACTGGAACCCCTTTTTCGGTGACCATGAGGCGGTTGATGTCTTTCTCAATAAGTATGTTAGCAGCCACACCTAAGGGTTGACTGGCTTCGATGGAATCAATTGGAGAAGACATCAGTTCCCCGGCGGTCAGGTTGCGCATTGTGGCCAGGCTTTGGGTATCCGCCGAAAGCCACTCGCCAGCCAGCAGGTCGTAATCGGAGATGATCCCCAATGGGTGGTCATCGCGATCAGCAACAATGAGAGCATGCACGTGGTGTCGGGTAAGCAGGAAAGAGACCTGCCCCAGAGTTGCGTCCGGGTGGCAGGTAAGCAGCCCCGGGTGCATTAGGTCGCGGACAAGCTTATTCATAACCAGCTCCTGAAATTCATTGGACTTCATCTACTTCTTTGTACCACTTCACTCGGTCGCCAACCCTGGCGCGTAAGCGCCAGGCGAGGGGCTTGGGTTCCTGATCGATGCGTGCCTGGGCCGCTTTGACTTGGGAAGCAATGGTTTCTTTTTGACCGGCACTTAACTGTTCGTAACCCTGAGCCAATTGACGGACTTTATCCAGGTTCATGGTTGTCGTGCGCCATAGACCCCAGTCAGTGCTGCACAGCCCGGCGACACGCTTGATATTGATCGTTTCGTGGTCCTCATCGCCGAGGGGATGCTCGAGCAACAACATGATGGTATCGATGATATCTTTTTCGTTGATCTGGACGATCTGCATTTTCTCAAGCAACATCTCAGCCAGTGGAATGCTCGGATGGTCCACCTCCAGCCTACCATCCCAATGGATCACATGGCAGAAATCAAGTTTTCCGTAGAACACATCGATGTGCAGGCCAACATCCGGCCTTTCGAAGATGGAGCGATCGCCTTCCGAAACAATAAAGACCTCACGGTTTTCGCGATAACCCAGGCCGGCCATTAATGCCTGGATCTCTTTTGTCTGTTTGTGATAGGCGGCAAAATCAATATCAGTGTAGGCGCGGCCCATGGCAGCCTGAAGATAACCAAATTTCGGACAGTGCATTTGGAAGGCCAATGACCCGATCACCCGCAGAATGATACCGGCATCGTCGCTGGCTTTAAGGACGCGCTTTAATTCGTTTTCGAATTTTTCACGCTCAGCACGATCTTGTTCACCCATTCCAATGGAACTGCTTGGCATACCATTCTCCTACAATGAGGTCTCAGCAAACAGCCCTGGTCGAACAAGAGCAGCTGACAGGTTGACAGGGGGAAAATCAACGCTATTATAATTAAAAATGCAAAAACTTGCAAATTTCTTCAGATTCTCTTATAATTCAGCATACAACCATTCAATTTCTTTCAACCAATAGTCAGCCATAAACTTAATGAGCAAACCTCTCATTCCCGCGCAGCGACGAGAGCGAATCCAGGAGTATCTGGTAACCCATAAGATCGTCCGAATGGACGATCTGTATTCCATGCTGGATACTTCTGAAGCGACGGTGCGCCGGGATCTGGAATGGTTGGAACGCGAAGGCATTGTAGAACGCACGCACGGGGGGGCGATCCTCAGCCAAAGGCTGACCCTGGAGCCCGAGTATCTACAGAGGGCACAAAAGCATCCCGAAGAAAAACGTTCGATCGGTGAGCTGGCGGCTTCGCTCATCGAGGACAATGATGTTGTTTTTATCAACAGCGGTTCTACCACGACCCAGGTGATCCGTCATATCCGTGCCAATGCGGGGATCACCGTATTCAGCAATAATGTTTATGCGGCGCTCGAGGTGGGAGAGGCGGGTTTTAAGCACCACCTGATCGGTGGGGAGTTTCAACCTCATTCCAATTCCGTGGCGGGTCGCTTCGCCGTTGAGAATCTACACCAAATATACGCCGACAAGGCGATCCTGAGTGTGGATGGTGTCAGTTTTCTTCATGGATGTACTGTTCCTTCCGGTGCTGAGGCAGAAGTCGTCAGGCAGATGATCGAACGCACTCACGGAAAGATCTTTATCGTTGCGGATTCGAGCAAGTGGGGCGTTGTCTCCACCTACCAGATCGCCACGATCGAAGAGATCGATACATTCATCACCGATGATGAATTCGATCCAGCAGCCATTGAAACCCTTTCCGCCTGCTCGGTGGAGAGTCTGATCGCCTCCAAGAGTCCCATTAAAACCTGACCTGGCTGAAACTACCCGGCGGTTTTTTTGATTTTATTCATAGAAAGGTGGAACAGAACGATGAAAGATCAGGCACGCGTCGTCATTATTGGGGGAGGAATTGTCGGAGCCAACATTGCCTATCATCTGGCAAAGCTAGGTTGGACGGAGGTTGTCCTGTGCGAAAAAGGAGAAATTGCCAGCGGAGAATCCTCGCACGCTGCCGGGTTGGTGACACAGTTTGCCACCTCACAAACCCTGATGCAATTCCGAAAATACAGCATCGAATTGTACAGCGGGCTGGGTCTCTTCGACCACGTCGGCAGTCTGCGCGTGGCTTCGACCCCGGAGCAACTCAAGGAAATGGAAAGAAGCGTCAGCCGCGCCAATGCGATCGGTATGGAGGCTGGCATCATCTCGCCTGCGGAAGCTTTGAAGATCATGCCGCAAATCAGCGAGGCAAACCTTTACGGTGCAATCTATCTTCCACGCGATGGTCAACTTGATCCGTACACCACAACCACTTCAATGGTGAGGTTTGCCAAGGAAATGGGCGTGGAAGTCCTCACAAACACGCGCGTAACAGCGATCGAACTGTCTGCCAAGGGAAAGATCCAGAATGTATTAACCGACAAAGGGTCGATAAAAACTGAGATCGTGGTAAACGCGGCCGGGCTGTGGGCGCCCCAAGTGGCGGCGATGGCAGGTATCTACATCCCCACGACGCCGGTGGATCATCAACATATCGCATTAAAAGCGGTGGCTGGTCACGAATTCCCCACAACCACACCCTGCCTGCGTGACCCGGATAACCTGGTTTATATGCGCCAGGAGGCTGGTGGACTGGTGATCGGCGGTTACGAACCAAATCCATTGGCCCGCTGGATCGATGGTGTGCCCTGGGAGCACGGCGGGACCACCCTCCCAGCGGACTACGACCGCTTTGAGCAACTATTGGAAGGCGCCATCCGCCGCATTCCGTTCATTGAACAGGCCGGGATCATTACCCTGGTTTGCCATCCTGGCGCCTACACCCCGGACTGCCAACCCATGCTTGGACCAGTGGCGGGTGTGCGCGGAATGTGGATGGCGGCGGGCATGTCGCTCAACGGCTATGGCGGCGCTGGGGGCATCGGCAAACTCATGGCAGAATGGATCGTGGATGGGGAGCCCTCGCTGGATGTATATGCTTATCGCGCCACGCGTTTTGGAAACTATTATGCCAACCCTGAATACGCAGCCGAGCGAACCCGCGAAGGCGTGAAATATTACTATCGCCTGCGCTTCCCGAACGACGAGAATGAATGGGCACGCCCGCATCGCGTCAGCCCGGTACATTATCGCCTGCAGGAAATGGGCGCGGTATTCGGTGAGAAATTTGGATGGGAGCGAGTCAACTACTTCGAACCCGGCAAACCATGGCGTAGGGCAGGAGTCGACCAGCGGATGTGGGGCTGGAAGCGTCCGCCTTACTTCGAGCGTGTCGGGCAGGAACATAAAGCCACGCGCGAACGCGTAGTCCTCTTTGACCTGACATCCTTCGGCAAGATCGAAGTCAGCGGTCCCGGAGCTTTAAAACTCCTCCAGCGCCTTGCCGACAGCGATATTGATAAACCGGTTGGCAGTGCGATCTATACCCAGTTCCTCAACACAAAGGGAGGCGTGGAAGCTGATCTGACCATCACCCGTCTTGGCGAAGAGCGCTTCTGGGTGATCACCGGCTCAGCATTCATCGCCAACGATCTTGGGTGGATCCAGATGCACGTCGACGAAAACAATGGCGCGGTCACCATTCGTGATATCACCACCGAATGGGCCTGCCTCGCCATGTGGGGACCGAAATCCCGGGATGTATTGAAGAAAATCACGACAAGCGATATTTCGAATGACACCCACCCTTATCTGCAAACCCGGCCGATCATTATCAACGGAGTGACGGTTCTGGCTCAGCGGGTCAGTTATGCTGGAGAGCTGGGTTGGGAACTATACATCCCCACCAATCGCGCCTTGCTGGTCTGGGACGCGCTCCTCAAAGCCGGCAAGGAATTCGGCATCGATGTGGGCGGCTACAAAGTGCTTGATTCGCTGCGCCTCGAAAAAGGTTACCGCTATTACACTGCCGATGTCACCATGCTGGAGACGCCCTACGAAAGCGGGCTCGGTTTCTGCGTCCACCTCGATAAGGGTGATTTCATCGGCAAGGAGGCGCTCGTCGAGCAAAAACAGGCCGGGTTGAGGCGCAAGCTGTGCACCCTGGTGCTGGACGGTGACGAGTACACACAGATCTATGGTGGCGAAGCCGTCTATTACGACGGCAAGGTGGTCGCCCGCGTACGCAGCGGAGGCTACGGATATACCCTGAAGAAGAACATCCTGTACGCCTACCTGCCCATGGAACTGGCCAAAACAGGTACCCGCCTCGAAATGAATCTGATCGAGGGGCGCCGCCAGGGTGAGGTTAGTGCCACGGTCCTATTCGATCCCAAGGGTGAACACCTGCGCATGTAAGATGAAAAACATCCGTCCTATCTACGTCGGCTTTGGAATGCTCACCCCCGTGGCCATCATGGTGGTCGAGCAGTTGCCCCCGCATAACACCGGTGCACTTGTCAAGGATGTCAATGAGTTTGTCTTTGACGACGCGGCCATCATCGCCTGCCTGCTGCGCCAGTGGGAGGTTCCAACAGCAATAATCGGCACCGCGGTGGGGGATGATCCGCGCGGCCACATCCTGGCGCAGCAGTTGAAAGATTGGGGTGTACAGGGGGAGGTTCGCCATTTCAAGGAGATCAAAACCCCCTGGGAAGTGGATGTCTCGGACGAGACGGGGGCGCGGACGTATTTTTGGGAGCGGGCGCCGCAGGTGTTAAACACCCTCGACACAGCCGACCTTTCCCTGCTGGGAGGGGCGCGCATGTTGTATGTAGACTGGTATGACGGCGATCACATCCTGCGGGCAATGGATGAAGCCCTTCGTCTAAATGTACCTGTTTTCCTGAATTTCGAGCACGGGCATGCAGACCCTGAATTGTTGAAACGTTATGGGAGTCGGGCGACGATCTGCCAGGCGGTGACGGACGCCGCCCAGCGAGGGGAGGTGCCGCCCCTGGAAGTGGCCCGGATGTTGTTGGAAACCGGCGTGCAAACCGCCCTGATCACCATGGCCGGAGAAGGCTGCCTGGCGGTGCATGGCTCGGAGGTCGTACGCGTGCAGGCCCCATCCGTCCAAGCCGTGGATGGCTGTGGAGCCGGAGCCACTTTCTCAGCCGGTTTTATCTATGGGCATTTGAAGGGATGGAAGTTGGAAGAATCGGCCCGCTTTGCCACGGCCGCCGCATCCCTAAAGGTGACCCGGCCCGGATTGCAAATGTTTCCCATCGTTGAGATCAACGCTATGGCAGCGCAGCTCCCAGTTGAGTATCCCACGGTAGCTAAACAGCCTCGTCGTTAGGAGAGTCTTTTGATCAACTTTGCCACACTTCTCACGCAGCAACAGGTGGAACGCACGCACGGAGCCTCCCTGGAGATCCTCGAGAACGTCGGTTTGCTGGTGCGGAACGAAAAGGCGCGCGCGATCTTCAAACAGCACGGTTGCCATGTGGATGCTGAAACGCAGATCGTTAAATTCCCGCCTGCCGTGATCGAGAAATACCGAGCCATGCTGCCGCCGACCTTTACCTTCCACGGCCGCGACCCTAAATATGACCGCACCATCCCTCAGGACGGACCAGTCATTGTCACGGGAAGCTCAGCGCCGAACGTCATCGACCCGGTCACGGGTCGCGAGAGGCGGTCGCGCTCGGATGATATTGCCCGCATTGCGCATCTCATCCAGGAACTGCCAGCTTACAATGTGTTCTCGATCTCAACGTTGGCAGACGACGCGCCTACAGGACAATTCACGCTGGCGCGGCTCTACCCGTCCCTGAAGCACTGCCTCAAACCCATCCGCAGCACGACCAAGGACATGGAAGATGCGGCAATGGTCATGAGAATGCTGTATATGCTGGCGGGGAGTGAAGAAGCCTACCGCGACCGCCCGTTCGTGACCCACCACTACTGCCCGATCGTCTCGCCGTTGACGATGGACCAGCTATCCACCGAGGCGGTCATCTTCTTCAGCGAGGCGGGACTGCCCGTCTACCCGAGCATCGTGCCCAACGCCGGCTTAACCTCACCGATGTCGATGGCGGGGACACTGGCACAGGGCAACGCCGAATTCCTTGCCATCTCAGTGCTGATGCAAATGGTGCGGGAGGGCACACCGACCATCTACGCCACCCTGCCGACCGTGGCTGACATGCGTACCGGCGCCTACGCCTCGGGCGGTATCGAGTGCGGCATGCTGCACATGGCCTTTGCCCAGATGGCGCGCTTCTACAACGTGCCGTGCGGCGGCTATATTGGGTTGTCCAATTCCAAACTCAACGATGCCCAGTCGGGTTATGAGACGGGCATGTCAACCGCGGCAGGTGTGCTGGCTGGCGCAGACATGCTGAACATGGGCGGCTTGCTCGACGCGCTGAAAGTATTCGACTTTGCCAAGGCTGTGATCGACGACGAAATTGCCCAGATGCTCAAACGCCTGAAGCGCGGCATCACGTTCGACGAAGAGGAGCTTGCCCTGCCGGTCATCGCCCAAATAAAACCGGGTGGGTCGTTCATGATGAGTCCGCACACGGCGAAGCGCATGAAAAGCGAAGCCCTGCTCCCCAAACTGGCTGACCGGGAGGCGCGCGAAACCTGGGAGAAGAAAGGCTCGCTCGATACGCATGCGCGAGCCATGCAGCGCGTGAACGAGATCCTGGCTCATAGCAGCGACGGTCTGATACCTGCCGAAATTGATCTGCGCCTTCGCGCCCAGTTCAAGGACTTGGTCCCCGGAAAACTGGAAATGCCGCAAGGTGGTTAGGCTCTCAGGGATCCACGCAAGGTGGTTCAGAAGGAAAGGAATACCAGATGAAACTTTATTTTGCCACAGACGTGCACGGCTCCGAGATTTGTTGGAAGAAGTTCCTAGCTGCGAGCAAGTTTTACGATGTGGATACCCTGATCCTGGGGGGTGACATGACCGGTAAAGCCATCATCCCGATCATCGCCCAAGGTAACGACAACTTCAAGGTAACCTTGCTGGAGCAGGAAAGCATCCTGCACGGGCAGGCAGAAGTTGACAAGATGATCCAGACCATCCAGAACCGCGGCTATTATCCGTATGTGACCAACCCGGATGAAGTGCAGACCATTCTCGACGTTCCGGGCAAATCCGATGCGCTCTTTCTCGAACAGGTGATCAAAACCTTGCAGCGCTGGATGGAGTATGCGGATGCGAAGCTGAGCGGGACCGGCATACGCTGCTATGTCTGCCCGGGGAATGACGATATTTTTGAGATCGACGCAGTCATTGCGGCGTCGAAGTGTGTGCGCAGTGTGGAAGGGCAGGTCATTGAGCTTGACGAATATCACGAGATGGCCAGCTCCGGCTGGTCCAATACAACCCCCTGGCACACACACCGCGAGGAGCCGGATGAAGCCCTGCTGACTCGTATCGAGGCGGTGGTCAGCAAAGTCAAGAACCCATCCCAGGCGGTATTCAGCCTCCACGCTCCACCTTTTGGTTCAGGCCTGGACGAAGCGCCAGAGCTGACCAAGGACTTGAGGCCAATGTATGCAGGTCGTTCCATGGTCCCGGTCGGCAGCCATGCCGTGATGACCGTGATCGACAAATACCAGCCGCTGCTGGGATTACACGGGCACATCCACGAAGGCAAGGGAACCCGCAAATATAAGAAAACTTTGTGCGTCAACCCCGGAAGCATGTATGAGCAAGGCATGCTAAACGGCGCAGTGATCGAGCTTAAACCTCAGAAGGTGGGCAACTACCTGTTGACCACCGGATAAGGTTCAATGCGTGATTGTGCTCGGAAAGGAGAACCCTATTGGCGATAGATTGAGCTTGGAGATTGCAGATAAATCGGTCCGGGTATTTTTCTTTCTGGAAGGTCTCCACCGTTGATCTCAGGAGGCCGAAGGAAAACATGAAAAGGAGATTCTGATGAGTGACGTTTCTCTGTTTGTTCGCAAGGCAAGCGGCCTGGTGAGAGCCTGGTCGGTTTTCGACGCGTTCATTTATGCCACTTTCTCGATCAACCTGATTACCCTTGGTCTGTTCATCTTCTCCTATTGCTATTACCTCGGGGGCAGTCTGATAACCGGGGTGGTGGTAGGCGCCATCTTTACCGTCTTCGAAGTGATCGTTTACGCCAGCCTGATCTCTGCCATGCCGCGTGCCGGCGGCGACTACGTTTGGCAGAGCCGCATCCTTAATCGCGCCGTCGGTTTTGTATTGTCGGTCACCGGCTGGTGGTTCATCCTGTGGTTATGGACGCCGCTCTACGGCCAGATGCTTACCTATGAGGTGTACACGCCGCTGCTGGCAATCGCGGGTTTCAAGGATGCCGCCCTGTGGTTCACGACCACTTCCGCCGGCCAGTTCATCGGCATGCTGTCCGTGTGCCTGATCGTATTCATTTACATTTCTGTCGGCATGAAGTGGTATGCCCGGGTGCAGAAGTTCTGCTTCTGGGGCGGGCTGGCCGGCCTGGTGATCGTTTTTATCCTGCTCTTGTTCGGAAACAATGCAACTTTCATCGCCAATTTCAACGCTCTGGCGCCCCGCTTCGGCGCGCAGGCAGGGGATACTTATGCGGCAACCCTTCAGGCTGGTACAGATGCCGGCACGGTTGCCGGTCCGCTGTGGCCGTTGGCCCTGGGAGCCAGCATCTTCCTGGTCCCGATGCTGACCTTCTTCAACCTGTGGCCCAATTGGGGCTCCACCCTGTACGGCGAGGTACGCGGCGCTACGGATTACAAGCGCAACCTCTCGGGCATGTTGTGGGCGATCATTGTGACCACGGTCGGGGCGGTGCTGTTCTTCCTCCTGATCGGCAAGACCATCGGCTGGGACTTTTATAATAAGGCCAACGGCGCGTTCTGGAACTGGGGCTTTGGGTATACCACCACCCCGCCGCCATTCCCGATCTGGCCCTACCCAGCCCTGTTCGCGGCTTTCATGGTCAAAAGCCCGGCTCTCATGTTCATCATCGTGCTCCTGATGAGCCTGTGGTGGTTCGGCTGGTCCGGGACACTCTTCCTGAGCTCGACCCGTGTGATCTTTGCTGCTGCCATCGACCGCATGCTGCCGGAATGGGTCTCGAAGATCGAGTCGCGCACCAAGACGCCCATCAACGCGCTGCTGCTGATGGTTATCCCTTCGGCGATCATCTCGTACTTGTACGCTTTCAAAGTCTTCAACTTCCAGACCCTGGCGCTCGACGCGACGGTCGTGATCGCCATCACCTTCCTGGGTTCCACCATTGCAGGGATCGTCATGCCCTGGAGAGCCAAGGATGTCTTTGACGGCTCGCCGATCGCCAAGTACAAAGTGCCTGCGTGGCTGGGATGGATCGTTACGGTGCTCTTCGGCGCGTTCGCCATCTACCTGATCTATCTGTCGTTCAAGGATGCCTGGACGATCCTTACCGGCCTGGGTGCTATCAGTGCCAGTGGCCTGACCTGGTTCGTGGTGATCGTGCTGGGGCTGCTGACCATTTTCAACGCGGTAATCCTGCTGTGGATCCTGTGGCAAGTTGTCAAGGGAACTATCAGCAGCAAAGCCATGCCGCTTGTCACCATGGCAGGTCTGGTTTTCCTGGGCTTCCTGGACTGGCTGCTGGTAGTCTGGTTCTGGGATCCGAATACAGCTTCCGGAACCGCCAGTTATGCTATCGGCTGGTCGAACGCCAGCTCGATGGTCTTCATGCTGATCAACTACCTGGTGGCGGCGGGAATCTACTTTGGGTTCAGCGCTTATCGCCGGCGCCAGGGCATAGCCATTGAGAAGGTCTATCAGGAAATCCCGGTGGAATAATCGCTGCCGCGGAGGATAAACAATCAATAAGGATGGAGGAGGGGTGGCTTTCCTTACCAGATAATAACCCCTCCCCCATGTTTTGTTGATTTGGGCGTGACAGGATGGCAAAAGCATCCTTTCCTGCACTTTCCTCACTTGAGGAATCAAGGTGCTGATTGACTCGAACCCTTGAGAATGCTACAATCAATTAGCTATTAAAACTGGAGGTGACGCGACAAGATCCGACCAGACGAACCTTTCCATCTCATCATTTTCATCCGTAAAGCATCCATATAGAAAAGGAGAGAAGTAGAATATGCAAACAAAGAAGTTTGTTTTTAATTTGGTGGCGATTTTGGTAGTCGCAGCTTTCGTACTTTCTGCCTGTGGCTCTGCTGCAGTTCCTGATGTCGCTGCGGGTTACACAGGCTCGGTAGTTGCAAGCGTACCGCAAGAACTCGTTACTGCCTGCAAGTCGGAAGGTATGCTGACCCTCATTGCCACTCCGCCCGACTGGGCGAACTATGGAGAGATTTTCTCGGACTTCGAGTTGACATCCGGTGTCAAGATCAATTCTCTGGACCCGAACGCCGGCTCGGCGGATGAACTTGCAGCCATCGAAGCCAATAAAGGCAACAAGGGCCCGCAGGCTCCCGATATCGTGGATGTCGGTTATGCTTATGGCGCCACTGGCATCACGGCCGGAGATTACCAGCCCTATAAAGTCTCGACCTGGGACAAGATTCCCGATCTAGTTCTGGGCATTCCATCAAAGGATCCGACCGGACTTTGGATCGGTGGTTACTACGGTGTCATGGCCATGATCGTGAACACTGCTGTCGTTCAGAATGTTCCGACGAATTGGTCCGACCTGCTTAAGCCCGAATACAAGGGACAGGTTGCATTAGCTGGTGACCCTCGAACTTCGAATCAAGCCATCCAGGCTGTTTTTGCAGCCGCGCTCGCCAATGGCGGCACTCTGGATAACGCCCAACCCGGTCTCGACTGGTTCAATAAATTGAACCAAGCGGGCAACTTTGTTCCGGTGATCGCCAAGCCGGGCACCATCTCCCAGGGTGCAACTCCTATAGCGTTCTTCTGGGACTACAATGCTTTCGGGTATAAAGACGCGGCTGCCGGAAATCCTCCTGAAACCGTCGTTTATCCCTCCCCCACCATCGCCAGCATGTACGTCCAGGCGATCAGCGCTTATGCGCCCCATCCCAATTGCGCCAAACTATGGATGGAAGTACTCCATTCTGACGAAGGCCAGTTGGCCTGGATGAAGGGTTATGCTCATGGCGTGCAACAGGCTGATTTGGAATCGCGTGGGGTAATTCCTGCGGATCTGAAAGCCAAGTTGCCGTCCTCCACCGCCTTCTCCTCGGCGGTTTCCCCCATCCCAGCTCAAGTCACTGCTGCCAAGGCATTGATCACCGCGGGCTGGATGACGACCGTTGGTGTGGACATTCCGACCCCAGCTCCTTAGATCGAAAATGACTGCTTTAGATGAAAAGCGGGACGCGCCTCTGGCGCGTCCCGCTCCACACAAAATGTCCTGGGCATGGCTTGGAGTGATGCCCTTCTTCCTCTTCGCCTTCCTTTTTCTTATTTATCCATCTTCGACTATTGTAGTACGCAGTTTTCAAGATTCAGTTACCCATGGATTTACTCTAAAGAATATCCTGGCGCTTTTCGATAATCATTATATTCTGGGGGCATACTGGATCAGCATCGAGATCAGCCTGCTCACTTCGGTGGGCGGTGGGATTTTTGGATTTCTGCTGGCCTATGCAGCCATCCGGGGTGGGTTACCGAGCTTCATGCGTTCAAGCCTGATGACCTTCTGCGGCGTGGCATCGAACTTCGCCGGCGTCCCGCTGGCCTTCGCTTTCATCGCGCTGCTAAGTCCCACCGGATTGCTGATCAGCTGGCTGAGGGCGCTTGGATATAATCCATACTTCCACGGTTTTACGCTGTATACTTTTTGGGGATTAAGTATCGTGTATATGTACTTCCAATTTCCCTTGATGGTCTTGATCATTGCCCCGGCAATCGACGGTTTGCGGCGTGAATGGCTGGAAGCCTCGGAGAATCTGGGAGCCAGTTCCTTCCAGTACTGGCGGTATGTGGCTCTTCCCATTCTCCTGCCTTCCATCATGGGGACGATGATCCTGCTCTTTGGGAACTCCTTTGGCGCATTTGCCACAGCCCAGGCGCTCACCGGCGGCCAGATCAACCTGGTGACGATCGTGATCGGTTCGCAACTGCGTGGAGATGCACTTGGTGACCCCGGCCTGGGGTATGCCATGGCACTGGGCATGGTGGTTGTTATGGCTTTGGCGATTACGGGCTATACAGTGCTCCAAAGGCGGACGGAGAGGTGGTTGCGATGAAACGCGGAAATAGGATCTGGTCCTGGATCGTGATGATTATTGGGATCCTTTATTTCTTCCTGCCATTGCTGGCAACTTTCATCTTCTCTCTGAAAGCGAAACTTGGGGTTCTGAGTTTCCAAGCATACGCGAATGTCTTCCATGACCCGGCGTTCGTATACAACTTCTCGTATTCAGTTCTCTGGGCGATTTCCACCATCGTGGTTGGAATTCTGCTCTTTGTCCCGACGGCTTACTTAATACGCTTGAGAGTCCCGAAGTTGCGCAGCGCAGTCGAGTTCATCACCCTGCTGCCCTTCGTGATCCCGGCAATTGTATTTGTCTTTGGATTGGTGCGGACTTTCAGCCATCCTCCACTCCTGATCGTCAACAGCCCGGCCTTGCTTATTGCAGGTTACACGGTTTTGTCCATGCCTTACATGTATCGCTCCATCGATACGGGACTGCGGTCCATTGACGTGCGCACGCTGACTGAAGCAGCTCAAAGCCTCGGCGCAGGATGGGGATCGATCCTTTTTGATATCATCCTGCCCAATATTCGTGTTGCCATCTTGAGCGGTGCCTTCCTGAGTTTTGCCATCGTGATCGGTGAATACATTCTTGCACAGTACCTGGCCAAGCCAGCCTTTGCCCCCTATATGGCTTACCAGATACAACAGAAAGCTTATGAACCGGCGGCGATGGCCATTATCAGCTTTGCTCTTACCTGGGCAGCCATGGGGATCATTGCGCTGGTTGGGCGCGGCAACGGGCAGGCACAGGTTGGAGGCGGACACTAAATCATCCGAGAGTGAAAACTTATGACACACCTGACACTATCAAATATCTGCAAACAATTTGCCGGAACTACAGCGGTAGAGGATTTTAACCTTGAAGTGGAAAAAGGCGAGTTTGTTTCATTCCTCGGTCCATCGGGTTGCGGTAAAACGACCACCCTGCGTATGATCGCAGGCTTCGAAGTCCCCACCACTGGTAAAGTCACCATAGATGATGCCGATATCACCTACCAGGCTCCGAACCAGCGCAACGTGGGTATGGTCTTTCAAGCGTATGCCCTCTTCCCGAATATGACCGTTGCACAAAACATAGGCTATGGTCTGCGTATTCGCAAGGAATCCAAGACCGCGATCAAAGAGCGCGTGACGGAAATGCTGGCCCTGATCCATCTTGAGAAAAAGGGCAATAGCTACCCTCACCAGCTTTCTGGCGGGCAGCAGCAACGTGTGGCCCTGGCACGCGCCCTGGCTATTCGTCCCCAGGTACTTTTGCTGGATGAGCCCCTCTCGGCGCTGGATGCCAAGATCCGGGTTTCGCTGCGTGCGGAGATCCGAGCCATTCAAAAGAAGCTGGGCATCACGGCCATTTATGTGACCCACGACCAGGAAGAAGCCCTGTCGATCTCGGACCGCATTGTCGTGATGTATGAAGGCAGGATCGAACAGGTGGGCACCCCCTTCGAGATCTACAATTTCCCCCAGACCGCCTTTGTGGCCAGTTTTGTCGGAACTTTGAATACCGCCCCTGCGGAAGTGGTCGACCCGGCCAAGCACCTTTTAAAGATAGACGGCGTTCAACTGGAATCAGCTGAGATGCTGGAGGACAAACATGCAGGCGATAAGGTAACGATTGCGATCCGGCCTGAACGCTTCAATTTTATAGCTCAGGAAAGGAAAGCCAATATCCTTGACTGCCAGATCGAGAATATCACCTTCCTCGGTTCAGTCGTGCGCATCCAGTTGTTGATCGGCAGCAACCACTTTTATATGGATACCTTCAACAACCCATTCCTCGAGCTGCCCAAGATCGGCGATAAAGCCCAGATCACCTGCTCGCGTGAAGCGGTCCTGGTTCTGAAAGCCTGACCGTGCGGTGATCATCAAAGAGATATAACTTGAGCAAAGTCATCCTCGTGCTCTCCGACGGTTTGCGGTACGACACCGCTGCCGCGGGAATGGGATACCTGGGTCATTTGGTGGAAGCAAAACTCGCCAGCCTGTACAAAGTGACTGGCGAGTTGCCCAGCATGTCGCGGCCCATGTACGAGACGATCCATACCGGCCTGCCTGTCAGCGAGCATGGAATCGTCTCCAACCTGGTCGTGCGCAGGTCGACGAAACCGAATATTTTCCGTTCCGTGGGCGAAGCTGGCAGGACCACGGCTGCAGCTGCCTACTACTGGTTCTCAGAGCTCTATAACCGTGCTCCTTACGACCGGATCGAAGATCGGGAAGTGGACGATGAGGCGCTGCCGATCCAACACGGGCGATTTTATACCCAGGATGATTACCCGGATATTGAACTCTTTGCCACGGCGGGGATGCTGGTGCGCAGGTTCCATCCCGATTACCTGCTGGTGCACCCGATGGGCATGGACAACACCGGCGGAACCCATGGAGGCAATTCCAGTGAATACCGTACCCATGCCATCCGCCAGGACATGTGGCTGGCAACGTACCTGACAGAATGGATGGAGCTTGGCTACACCATCCTTGTCAGCGCCGACCATGGGATGAATGCCGACGGCTTGCATGGCGGCACCACGCTTGATGTTCGCGAGGTTCCGCTCTACTTTATCAGTCCCGGTATGGCCGGAAAGGGTGATACAAGCCAGACAGTCTCGCAACTCCAGATCGCCCCGACCATATGCAAGTTGCTGGAGATAGAAACTCCAAAAACGATGAAAGCGGCTGTACTTGTTTAGGCCGCATTCTAACGAAGTTGGGAAAATAGTCTGACCGTTTTTATACAAAAATTCTCTACCATCAGGAGGTTCCCTTGAAACTCGTTGCTTGTGTCAAGACCACACCCGATACCACCGCCGCTGTCAAGGTTGAGAACAGCCAGGCCACGTGGGGTGACGCACCGCTGGTCATTAACCCGTGGGATGAATATGCTGTCGAAGCCGCCCTCAAGCTGAAAGAAGCCAACGGTGGAACCGTTACGGTGATCTCTGTCGGCGGCGAAGAGGCCCGGATCGCGTTGAAGCATGCCCTGGCAATGGGCGCCGACGATGCAGTACTCATCTCCGACCCTGCGCTGGCAGGCGTTGATCCCCAGGCGATTGCCCACATCCTGACCGCAGCCATCCAAAAGCTCGGCGGCGTGGACGTGGCTTTCTTCGGCCGCCAGGCGATCGACGATGACTCCGGAACCACTCCAGCCCAGGCCGCCCGCCTGCTCGGCTGGCCGGCACTCACCCTGGTCTCGGTGATCAAGGTGGACGGCAGAAGCCTGCGCGTGGAACGCGCCATCGAGGAAGGCCGCCAGATCGTCACCGCCAAACTACCGGCTGTCGTCAGCCTGGTCAAGGACAGCGGGGAGCCGCGATACCCGTCCTTCATGGGCATCCGTAAAGCCTCCAAGGCCGAGATCCCGACCTGGTCATTGTCCCAGATCGGCATCCCTGCTCCAGCAGCTGTGATTGAACATGTTACCCTGATAAATGCTCCAGTTCGCGAGGTGGTCTGTGAATTGATCACGGGGGGCAACCCGCAGGAGATTGCCGAACACCTGGCAGAAAAGATCCTTGGGGAGAAACAGCTATGAATACCCTGGTTTACATTGATAATTTCAAGGGCGAAGCTTTACCCGCCTCCTGGGAGGCAGTCGGGGTTGGGAAAACTCTTGGCAAGGTCACCGGCCTGATTTTTGGATCCGGCCTGGAAGCCTTGGCGAAGACCGCATTTGAGTACGGCGTGGATGAAATCCTCCTGGCGGATGACGTTTCCCTGGCAGATTATCGCGCCGAGGTATATGCAACAACCCTGAAGCAGGTGTGTGGAGACCAGGGCTGTGATGTTCTGCTATTCCCGTCCACGAGCCGGGGCCGCGAACTTGCAGCGATGGCTGCCATCGACCTGAATACCGGCGTGCTGGTGGATGCCGTTGCGCTGGAAGCGAACGGGGATAAACTGACCGTCACCCGTCCGATCTATAGCGGGAAGGTCCTGGAAAAAGTCACCTGCGCCTTGAAACCCCAGATCATCACCCTGCGCGGGCGTGCCTTCCCAAAACCTGCGCCTCAGCCCGGAAAGACCGGCCCGGTAAAAAAGGTCGCTGCGGGGAGTGGGGCTTTGACGACGGTGGATGGGTATACCACCTCCGAGGGCGGAGTCAGCCTGACCGACGCAAACATAATCGTCTCCGGCGGCCGCGGAATGGCCGAGAACCCGACTCTACAGCCCCCTGCAGACTTGGATGCGAAACAGGCCGAGATCTGGCGCGCCCAGCAGGGCTTTGCCAAGCTCAAGGAGATGGCGGATGTGCTGGGTGGGGCAGTCGGCGCATCGCGCGCGGCTGTGGATGCCGGGTATGTGCCCTATGCCATGCAGGTCGGGCAGACCGGCAAGCTCGTCTCGCCAAATGTGTATATTGCCTGTGGGATCTCAGGCGCCATCCAGCACCTGGCCGGTATGCGCTCCAGCAAAATGATCGTCGCCATCAACAAGGATGCGGAAGCGCCGATCTTCAAGCTGGCTCGTTACGGCGTGGTCGGCGACCTGCACCAGATCATCCCCGCCCTCACCGTAGCCTTTAAGAAACGCCTGGGAAAATAAAGCAACCAGCCTGACATATGCATAAGACCGCCGCTCCTTGGATAAGCCTGGAGCGGCGGTTTTCTTTTTTGCAAAGTGAAGGTGAAGAACCTGGACAGATCCGGTAAATGTGCAGAAGAGATAATATCCTCTTTTGTTTTGATTGTATAATTAGCCTTATGCTCACCCTCCCAGAAAAGATCATCTTCACCCTGGCCATCCTGGCCACCCTGGTGGCTGTCTTCTTTGCCGTTCGCCGGCTGATACGCATTATCACCGCCGGGCACGGCAGGCCGGACTGGAGACTAGCGTGGAAGCGCCTTCTCAACGTCCTGGGCCGCATGGTGACGTTCCAGCCAGTCTTCCGCTTCCGTTTCTGGCCAAGCCTGTTCCATGCCTTCGTCGGATGGGGTTTCGGCTTTTTCATCCTGGTCGATCTGCTGGACGTGGTCAGGGGCTACCTGCCAGGTTTTATCATTCCGGGCGTGGCCGGGGACCTTTACCGCCTCCTGGCGGACCTGTCCTCGGTGGCCGTGCTGGTCGGCGTAGTCTTCTTCGTCATCCGCCGCTTTGTTTTCCGGCCGGCCAACCTGTCCACGCGCCAGACGACCCTGTTGAGCCCAAAGGCGCGTTTTGGTATCTGGCGGGATTCAGCCATAGTAGCGACCTTCATCCTTTTGCATGTCGGATCGCGCTTTGCGGGCGAATCGCTTGCCGTGGCCGCCTCTGGCAAGCCCGACGCCTGGCAGCCTTTCGCTTCCGCGGTGGCTGGCCTGTGGTTAGGGATGAGCCCGCAAGCGCTGGTTGTCGGCCAGCATATCGCCTTCTGGCTGGCCATTGGCCTGATCATGCTCTTTATTCCTTATTTCCCGTACACCAAGCACGTCCACCTGTTCTTCACCCCGCTCAATTTCCTGCTCAAGCCGGAACGGCGCTCGATCGGCGAGCTGGGCTACATCAACCTGGATGACACCTCCATCCAGCAATTCGGAGCTTCGAAGCTTGACGACCTGGGCTGGGAGCAGTTGATGGACTCCTATGCCTGCATCATGTGCTTCCGCTGCCAGGAGGTGTGCCCAGCATACACCACCGGGAAGGTGCTTTCCCCGGCCGCGCTGGAGATCAACAAGCGGTATTTCCTCAACACGGTGAATTCACTCAAGAACTCGCCTCCACTGACCGAGTTTGCCATCCCGGCGGAGGCCGTCTGGGCCTGCACCTCCTGCGGGGCCTGCGTGGACATCTGCCCGGTGGGCAACGAGCCGATGCGCGACATCCTCGACATCCGCCGCAGCCAGGTACTGATGGAGAACAGCTTCCCCAAGCAACTGGAGACCGCCTTCCGAGGCATGGAGCGGGCAGCCAACCCGTGGGGCGTCCCGCCAACCGAACGGATGAAGTGGGCCGAAGGTTTGAAGGTTCCCACCATTGAGCAAAACCCGGAACCGGATGTATTGTGGTGGGTGGGCTGCGCCCCGGCGACCGAGGCGCGCGCCCAGAAGACCGCCCAAGCATTTGCCAAGATCCTGAATGCCGCCGGGGTTAATTTTGCCGTGCTCGGACAGAACGAGCAATGCACCGGCGATTCCGCCCGCCGGGCCGGCCGCGAGGACATCTTCTTCGGGCTGGCAACAGCCAATGTGGAACTGTTGAACGAGGTCAAACCCAAACGCATCGTCACGACCTGCCCGCACTGCCTGCACACCTTGAAGAACGAGTACCCGGCCTTTGGCGGGCATTACGAGGTTATCCATCACACCCAGTTGATCAAGGAGCTGATCGCCAGCGGCAAGCTTTCCTTTGAGGCTCAAGCCCCGGGGGAAAACCGCCAAGGGTTGATCACATATCACGATCCCTGCTACCTGGGCCGCCACAACGGCGTCTATGCCGACCCGCGCCTGGTCTTGAAAGAAGCACACGCTGACCTGGTTGAAATGGTATTACATGCTGACAAGTCGTTCTGCTGCGGGGCGGGTGGCGGACAGATGTGGAAGGAAGAGGAGCACGGTACCACCAGGGTCAGCGCGGAGCGCATTACCGAGGCACGTGCCACTGGCGCAGAGACGATGGCTGTGGCTTGTCCCTTCTGCATGATCATGCTGACCGACGCCGCCAAGGCAGATGGAGAACAGGTCAAGGTGGTGGACGTGGCAGAGATCGTCGCCGAGAGAATAAAGTGAAACTTTATAGAGAAAGACGGCCTGGCTAACTGGAATACACCCCATAAACCGGATAAAAAAGCAACAAGGATACAACAAAACTGGCAACCTATTCATAAGGTGCCAGTTCTGTTTTATTAAGTTCATCCGATCATCATGGATGATTGAATGAAGATATCAAGGAAATCGCAAATACTATTGGATTTAACCAAACACAGCGATCAGAACAATCCCCGTAAAAATCACCGCCGCCCCGAGGATGCGGATCTTCCCCAGTTTCTCGCCCAGGAACTGCCAGCCGGCAAAAGCTCCCATCACCACGCTGACCTCCCGGATGGCTTCTGAATAATTCACAGGGGCCAAAGAGTAGGCATATAAAGCGAACAGATAAGCGATGACCCCCAGAAAACCGACCAGGATGAGGCGGGCAGGCTGCCTGCGCCTAGCCTCAATAATGCGATCCCAGCCGAAGTGGCGAACAATGACCGGTGTGGTCAAAACCGGCAGGAGTGTGAACATGACCAGGCCATAAGGCAGGGCCGGACCATGCTTGACCGCGAAGCCATCGATCATGGTGTAAAAAGAAATGACCAGGGCGATCGACAGGGCGATGGCTATCCCTCTGACCTGCAGCTTGCCCTCGTGCGGCTGGAAGAAACCGGTGGCGCCGATGACGACCAATCCACACACGATCGTGGCGATCCCGATGAAGCCACCTGTGCTCGGGATTTCGTGCAGGAACAGGATGGACCAAAGGACAACCAGGGCCGGGGCGGCACCGCGCGCCACAGGGTACACCAGCGAAAAATCATGATCGCTGTAAGCGAAGGAGAGCAGGACGAAATAGATGGCCTCCAGGACCATGCTGACCAACGCATAAATCCACATCGACCGTGGTGGCAGGCCGGTGAAAAACAGCATAAAAACCGATAAAACGCCGCTGATGACGACCTGCCAACCCATGGCAATATATTTATCCGGGGATTGTTTGAGGAAAAGGTTCCAGAGGGCGTGGAGGGCCGCAGAGGTAAGAAGCAAGGCAATGGCGAGGATGGGCATGGCGGGATTAAATTTACCACATTGCCTGCCCGCGGACTAGGATGGAGCGGCTGGTTTTGTGAGTTGAGCTCTTGAAACCCCAGAGCGGAAAATGACCGGGCTCTCAAAGCGGATCGCGAGCTGGGTTTTGAGTTACAATTCGAATGTCAAATATGATTGACTCTTTTTCCCTTTGGGGTATAATACCCGCCGCAAGGCCGACTAGCTCAATGGCAGAGCAGTTGCCTCTTAAGCAATTGGTTCGGGGTTCAAGTCCCCGGTCGGTCACTCCCAAATACCGTATGAATACGGTATTTTTGTTTTTATCCCCAGTTCTATCTTAATCAATGGGTTCGGGGTTCCCCGGCGACTCATGCCGCCTACCAGCCGATGGCAGCTTGTGGCCGCCTCGGATAGAAGTCCCCGGGCGGCCATTCCTAAATATGGCGGGTTAACGCCTACGAACCCCAATATATGAGTATAAAAAGAGCCTTCCAAAACGGAGGCTCTTTTACTACAGCTACTTTTCATCCTTTACGGGCGTTTCAAACTTAAAACCCTTATTCAGAAATAGTTTCAAGCAGGCGTCGACAACCCGAGGGTCATATA
>Ga0209777_10000435_pt1 | contig 69991 bp, 50 predicted proteins | sample FrelakmetHBP12HB_FD_187147 | JGI IMG/M metagenome (GOLD analysis project Ga0209777, IMG submission 187147) | Freshwater lake sediment microbial communities from the University of Notre Dame, USA, for methane emissions studies -HBP12 HB (SPAdes)... | ecosystem: Environmental > Aquatic >...
CGACCACCGGAGAGTTCAGCCACCGGGCCAGTGCGGCCGGTCGTGATCTGGGGGTCAGGTCGGAGTCGCAAGCAGATCCGATCGACCCGGCGCTCCTCGGCCGCTACGCGGCGCCGCCGATCGTCCTGCCGCATTACCTGCCGGGCGAGGCGATCCTCCAGAAGATCGCGGCCCTGGCGCTCCGTGCGATCAACCAGCCCCGCGACGTCTTCGATTTGGACCTGCTGCTGGCCCGCTACCCCGATGCCGCAGCGCGGCCCGGCGCCGTCGAGCCGAGCCAAGCCGCACGGGCCGCTGAACGGGCGATGGAGCTCGATTTCGAGGACTTCCGCGACGGCGTGCTGCCCTTCATCGACGACAGTGACCGTGCCTTCTACGACACCGCGTCGGCGTGGTCCAACATGCAGGACCGGGTAGCCACGCACCTCCTCGGGCTCGTCTAATGAGCGCCTCGTCCGATCTCGCGAGCCTTCGTTCGATGGGCCAGCCGCTGGTGCGCACCCGCGACGCAGCCGTCCGGCTCGACATGACCGAGAGCGCCGCGAGCCACCTGCTGCGGCGGACCGCCGACGCCGGACTGATCCGCCCGATCCGGCGAGGCCTGTGGGCCCTCGACCCAGATGTCGACCCAATGGCGCTCGCGCCGTTCCTAACGGCGCCATACCCGAGCTACGTCTCGCTCTGGTCGGCCCTTCACGCCCACGGAATGCTCTCGCAGATCCCTCGCGAGACGCACGTCATATCACTCGGCCGCCCAGGGCGGATACCGACCAGCCTCGGTGTCGTCGTCGTACACCGGGTCGCGCCCGAGGTATTCGGAGGATACGAGACCCGCAAGGGAATCGCCCTCGCAAGCCCGACGAAGGCCCTCGTCGACCTCGTCTACCTCTCCGCGGCGAGCGGCCACCAGTTCCGGCGCCTGCCCGAGCTTGATCTTCGCCGCGGCTACACCGCGTCCGAAGCCCGCTCCTGGGTCGAGCGGGTTCGCTCGGCCCGGATCCGGGCGATCATGCGCGAGCGCCTCGCAGCCCTGGAGAAGTCAGACACTGCCGCGTCGCCCGATAGCCGGCTCGTCGAGTCCGGTCTCGAGCCTGGTGGAGCCGACAAGTAAGCCAGCACTAAGCCATGTCCGGCTGGGCCGACGTCTCCCGCGACCTCGACCCCGTCCGTAAGATTGACGGACGCCACCGCCCAACCGGCGGACGCGCATTTCGGGCGCCAGCAGGAGGAATCGACCGTGCTCTACGATCTGCCGCTCGCGGAACTGCGTTCCTACAAGCCCGAGCGCGATGAGCCGGCCGACTTCGACTCCTTCTGGGCGAATACGCTGGCCGACGCCCGCTCGCACCCCCTCGCCGCCCGGTTCGAGCCGTACGACGCCGGCCTCATGACCATCGACGCCTGGGACGTCACCTTCGCCGGTTTCGGCGGGCAGCCGATCAAGGGCTGGTTCCTCGCCCCGCGCGACCCCGCCGCCTCGCCCTTCGCCAAAGAGGGGCGCCTTCCCTGCGTGGTCGAGTACATCGGCTACGGCGGTGGCCGCGGCCGGCCGATCGACTGGCTCCTGCCACCCACCGTCGGGTACGCCCATCTCGTGATGGACACGCGCGGCCAGGGCAGCACGTGGCGGGCCGGCGACACCTCCGACCCGGACACCGGCGCCGCGACCGGCCATTACCCCGGCTTTGTCACGCGCGGCATCACGGATCCGGAGACCTACTACTACCGCCGCCTCATCACCGACGCGGTTCGGGCGGTGGAAGCCGCCCGCGCCAATCCACTCGTGGACCCCAAACGCGTCGCCGTCGAAGGCGGCAGCCAGGGCGGCGGGCTCGCCCTCGCCGTGGCCGGCCTCGTTCCGGACCTGCTCCTGACCCTGGCCGACGTCCCGTTCATGTGCCACTGGCGCCGCGCCACGGAGATCATCGACAACGACCCGTACCACGAGGTGGTGCGCTACTGCATGATCCACCGCGAGCTGACGGACCGCGTCTTCAGGACGCTCTCGTATCACGACGGGATGAACTTCGCGGCCCGCGCCAAGTCCCCGGCGCTCTTCTCCGTGGCCATGATGGACGACATCTGCCCGCCCTCCACGGTCTTCGCCGCGTACAACCACTACGCCGGGCCCAAGGAGATCGAGGTCTACCCGTTCAACGGCCACGAGAACGGCGAGTCGATCCAGGCCGAGTTGAAGATGCGCCGTCTGGCCGCCGCCGCTCGGGGCTGAGACGGTGCCGGGGTGAGTTCGGACGGGCGAACGGACGAGGACGGCCCGACGGGGTCGAACTTGCGGCCGGAGACGGCGCCCGGCCGGGACGCAGAGAAGCGCCCGGAGCCGGCGCCGGGCCGGGCCTCGAAGCCTGGCGGGCAGGCGAACGAGCGGGCCGAGGCAGCACCGGGTCGGGGCCGGACCGCGTGGCTCGCCGCCGCGGCCCTGGTCGCGATCGTCGCGGCCGCCGCGTTCCTCCGCTTCTTCGATCTGGCGACGAACCCCGGTGGCCTCTACGGCGACGAGGCGGCCGAGGGGCTCGATGCGGCGCGGCTCCTCCACCAGCCCGGCTTCCACGCCGATTTCGGCGTCTGGTTCACGAGCGATGGCGGGCGCGAGGCGCTCTTCGCCTACGTCGTCGCCGCGGTCTTCAACTTCGCGGGAGTGACCGTCCTGGCGTTGCGTGCCACCGCGGCCGCTTTCGGAGTGGCCGGCGTGCTGGGCATCTGGGCTCTCGGGCGGCGCTTCGGGACGTGGGTCGGGTTGGCGGCCGCGGCCTGGGCGGCGGGCTCGCTCTGGCTCGTCTGCATCAGCCGCGACGGCATGCGCAACACCATCGTCCCGTTCTTCGGGGCGGTGGCGCTGATCGCGCTGCTCCACTGGGCGGCCCGGCCGGGTCGCTACTCGGCGCTGCTCGCCGGCGCGGTCACGTCCCTGGCGGCCCTGTACACGTATCAGCCACTCAAGCTGCTGCCCGCCCTCGCTGTCGTCTGGCTGATCTGGATTCGTCACGCCGACCGCGACCGCTACGACCGGATGCGGGCCGGCTTCATCCCATTCGCGGTCGCACTCATTGCCGTGGCCGCGCCGATGATCGCGGTGGCGGCCACGAACCCATACAACTACTTCGGGCGCGTCGCCGCGGTCAGCCCGTTCGACCCGGCCGTCCAGACGGAGGACAGCCCGCCGGTCCACTTCCTCCGGACGATCCTCATGTTCGGCTTCACCGGCGACCCGAACGGCCGCCACGACGTGGCCGAGGTACCGCTCCTGCCCTTGCCCCTGGCGGCGCTCGCGGCCCTCGGCGTCCGGCGGCTGTGGCGGGCTCGACACGACGCCGCACACTCGCTGATCCTGCTGAGCCTGCCGGTCTTCCTGGTCGCACCGCTGGCGGCGGTCGAGGGCGGCTCGCCCCATTTCCTGCGGGCGCTGGGCCTGGCGGCTCCGCTGGGCGCGACGATCGGCCTCGGCGCGGCCGAGCTGGTCGAAGCCGTTCGGCGGGGCCGGGGCCGGGGCCGGGCGGCCGGCGGCCTGGCCGTCGCGGCGGTGGCCCTCACGCTCGCCGTCGTCGCGGCATGGAGCGGTTTCGCCTACTCGACCCGTCCCGTGGCCGACCGCTACGACCCGTACAGCTACCGGTTCGCTGCCGCCGGCGAATACGCGGCCGATCACCCCGGTTCGGCCGTGATCGTCGATTCGTACTCCGCGATGGACATCCAGTTCCTCGACTGGGCCGATCCGCCGGCGATCCTCGAGCCCGGGCAGCGCGTCGCCGACCCGTCGGCATACAGGACGATCGCGGCCATGAACCCGGCGGACCTGGCGACCGCCCTCGACCCCGAACTTGCCGCCCGTGCCGAGCCGGTCGCCTGGGATCCTTCGGGCGAGCCGGTCGTCTGGGCGGTGACGCCGTGACCTGGTCGGGCACCCGCATCGGACCGCCGGCGTACGGCCCTTCGATCGCGCTCATAACCGCCGCGGGAGCGTTGCTTCGCTTGCTGCTCGCCGCCCGCCGGGGGCTCGGCTTCGACGAGGACTTCACGGCCGTCACCGTCTCGCATCCCCTCGGCGAGATGCTCCGGGTCGTGAGCCGCGACAGCGCCCCGCCTCTCTTCTACCTCCTCGAGCACGTCGCCGCCGGGTTCGGAAGCGAGCCCTGGAACCTGCGGCTGGTCCCGATGGCCGCCGGGATCGCGCTGATCCCTCTGCTCGCGGCCCTGGGCCGGCGCGTGGCGGGCGACGCCGGCGGCCTGTGGGCGGCGGCATTCGTGGCCGCCCTGCCGGCCGCCTTCTTCACCTCCGCCAACGCCCGAATGTACGGCCTCGCCGGCACATTGGTCGTGGCGGCCGCGCTCCTACTGTGGCGGGCGATCGAGCGGCCGAGGAGCCGCGAATGGATCGCCTTCGCGGCCGTTGCTGCGGCGGCCGTCTGGACGGACTACTTCTCCGCGCTCGCGCTGGCGGGAGTTCTGCTGGCCGCGGCCTGGCTCCGGCCCCCACACCGGATCTACGCGATCGCGTGCCTCGGCTTCGCCGCCGCCCTGGCCAGCCTCCTGCCCTGGCTCGCCTTCGCGGCCGATCAGCTGAACCACGCCGGGCAGGGCTTCTGGGTCGCGCCGCTGAGCCTGTCCGGCCTGGCCGGCACCGCCGGCCAGCTGTTCGCCGGGCCGGAAAACAAGGCCGAACCGCCGCTTCGGGATCTCCTCCTCGCCCTGCAGGCCGCCGCGGCGATCGCCGGCTGGCTGGCCCTGGCCGGGCTCGCCGTCGGCCGCGGGAAGCTGTCCCCGGCAGCGGGCCGCGCCGCCGCATTCTGCCTGATCGGTTGCAGCGGCGTGGTCGCGGTGGCCGCGGTCAGCCTGTGGCGACCCCTGTTGGAGGCTCGCTATGCCGGGGTCATGTGGCTGCCGCTCTTCGCCCTGGCCGGAGCCGGCCTCGCCCTTCTCCCGCGACGGGCGGCCGCCGTCCTGCTGGTCGCAGTCGCCGGGCCCGGACTGGCCCTGGGCATCGCGGTCACCGGTCCGGGCACGACAGGCCTGCTGCCCGAGATCGAGGCGCGCGTGGGAGCCCACGACCTGGTGGCCGCAGACCCGGACCATTACCTGCTGGTGCTGGCCGAGGGAAGCCCGAGCGTGGTGGCCCGCCTCCACGTCCTGGCCGAGGCCGATCCGCCCTGGTACTTCGGCACCGCGGCCTACCCGCCGGACGCGGTCGTCCACGCCGTGCCGGACGACGTGGGCGCGAACCGCGGCCTGATCTTCTACGTGGGCGATCCGGGCTCGACCCCTGCGCTACTCCCCCCGGGCTACCGCGAGCAGGCGCGGCGGTGCGTCACAGACACGTGCCTGGTGGTCTACGGCGCGAGCGCCGGATGACGGTCGCGTCGCTGATGTGGAGGTCACCGAGTCCCGGTGATCGCCGTCAGTTGATGATGTCGGTGATGGTACCGGAGGCGTTCTTGTAGTTCCCCGTGGTGTCCGTGAACGACCACGGGTCCGTGTAAGTACCGGGGTCAGTGTGAGTGGTGCCGCTCAGGTCTGGCGCGGCTAGCGGCTCGCTGGCCACTCCGACGCATGAGCCCGTCGCCGTGAAGGCCGTCGTGCCATCCCCCGTTTCGTCGTAGCCCGTGACCGTACAGGTCGGGTTCGCCTTGCTGATTGTGAAGTTAGCGGTGTTGTAGGTGATGTTGTAGTTGCTCAAATCACCGCTGAGAGTTGCGCTGATTGTGTATGGCCCACCGCCGACTGTCTCGCCGGCGTCGCGCCCGTAAGTTGCTGTGACCCCGTCGGCGGGCAGGAAGCCGCTGAGACTGCCAGTTAGGCTGGGATCAGTGTCGCCGTAGACCTTGGAAGCGGCGCTTGGTGTAACCGAGGCGTCCTTCTTGGCGACGGTGACCGTGCCTCCGCTGTAGCTGAAGGTATAGTTCGAGCCCGCTGCGCCCGAGCAACTGGAGGGGTAGGTGCTGACCGGGCTGGAGGACGTTGCCGTCGTCGAGCAGATGGGCTGAGTCGTAAGGCTCGCCGACGAGTCGGTGTTGACGAAGCCGCTGTATAGAGCGGTGATCGTTGGCGTGCCGCCGTAGATGATCGTGGGGCTCGAAGCGGTGACCGTCAGCGCGGCCTGAGTCACGCTTACCAGGCCGCCCGAGTAGATGATCACGTACTTGTGATCGACCGCGCCCGTGCAGCTCGAGGTGTAGGTGGTACCGACCGGCGAGGAGCTCGTGGCGACCGTCGAACAGGTGGGCTTGGTCGTGAGGCTCGCCTCAGTATCGCCGCCGGTGAAGCCGTTGTAGGTAGCGGTGATCGTGGGCACGGCACCGCCGTACACCATCGTGCCGCCTGAGGCGATGACGATCAGCTCTCCCGGCTTCGGCGTCGGCGGTGGCGGCTGCTTCGGCGGCTTAGGGGTCACGGGCGGCGCGGTGACGCCGGGCGGGAGCGAGGGGGTCGGCGTGTCAGAGGTGGTGACGACGGGGCCGTCGGTCGAGCCTGGGGTACCGTTGCCTGGGGTGTCGGGAGCCGGCGTGACGATCCACTGGCGCAGCGGCGTCGAACCGGGCGTCGTCGTGTGGTTGGAATCCTGGGTCTGTGCCGGCGAAAGGTCCGAGGGTCCGCTGGTGGCGTTGAGAAGCAGGACGCCGCCCTCGATCGAGAGCAGCACGATGGCCAGCGTCACGCCCGCGAGGCCGAGGTCGCGGCGGGTGTGGCCCCTGCGCTGCGGAGCCACCGAGATGATCGGCCTGGGGATGTCCGGGGCGGCCGCCGTCACGACCGGCCTGGTCCGCCCCGGGCTGGTCGCGCCCCTGGTGGCGCACGTCAGGCAGGTCCCCCGCGATTTGCTCCAGCAGTCGTTGCAGACGAACTGGCGGCATTCGTGGCAGAAGCGGAAGCTCAGGACGAACGACTGGTAGGCCTCGTCGTCCTTCCTGGCCAGCAGCTCGCGGCGCGCAGTGCCGACGGCGTCGCCGAAGTCCTGGTGGAACTTGAGAGCCCGGCCGGCGCCCATGAAGAAGGCGCTGAGGGTGCCCGCGATGCCAAGCTTCCGGCTCGAGGGAGGGAGCACGAACCGCGTCTTACACCGCTCACACGAATACTGGATCAGCTCGGGAGCTTCCGTCGAGGTGGTCATCTGGCGCCTTGACTCGTGTAGCGCCACCGATCCGGTGGCGTTGGGACGACTTAACCGATACTGGAGAAGGTGGTTTGAACGCGGGCCCGCTGCAATGGGACAGTGGTACGCCGCCGGACGACATGTTGGCCCGGCGAGCATAGTACTTAAGGCGTACGCCTTACAACGAAACAGTCCGCCGGGCGGTATGCGGTCTCGCGGGCCGTGGCGGACCGCGCAACCGCCGGAGGCCTGGGAGGTCGGATGAGAAGAAGGCCGGTCCTGTATGGCGCTGCAGTCCTGCTGGCCGCCTTCACGTACGACGCCGTGCTCCGCTCGGCCCTGGCCGGGCTGGTCCCGCTGCCGTCGATCCCGGGCGGCCTCAAGGTTTTGACCGCGATCCTGGCGCTCTTCAGCCTGACCCACGCCTGGTACTCGCTCGGCGGGCGGCTCACGCTCGCTTTCTTCACCCTGAGCGCCGCCATCTCCTGGGCGTACGAGCAGGCGGGCATCTCGACCGGCCTCGTCTTCGGGGCCTACCACTACACCGACTACCTGGGGGCCCGGCTGGGCGACGTGCCGGTCCTGATCCCGCTGGCCTGGTTCATGATGATCTACCCGAGCTACGTGATCGCCAACCTGCTGATCGACCGGCGGCCGGTCGGCACGCCGGGCGGCCTCGGTCGCCTCCTGCAGCTTGCCGCGGCGAGCGCCGTCGTGATGACGGCGTGGGACCTGGTCGTGGACCCGATCCTGTCCGGGCCGTCGGTCAAGGCCTGGATCTGGGAAACCGGCGGGCCGTACTTCGGGATACCGCTCCACAACTACGCCGGCTGGCTGCTCACCACGTTCACGGTCTACCTGGCCTACCGCGCCCTCGAACGGCGATGGGGCGGCGGGGCTGCGGCCGCAGGCGCGGCATCGTCGCTCGGTCCGGCGGCATCGCCGCTCGGTCCGGCGGCCGCGGCGCTGCCCGTCGCCGCCTACGGCCTGATGCTCGTCGCCGACCTGCTCTCCGGCGTGGCCCCGGCCGGGCTGGCCGCGATCGGCCCGGTCGTGATGGGCGTGCCCTTCGCCGCCGCCGCCTGGCGGCTGCGAGCCATGTCTCCGGCCCGCCGCTCCGCTTCACGGCCCGCGCTGCCGGCCCATCCGAAGTAGGCCCATTGGATCGTTGTCACCGTCTCGTGTCGCGGGTATCGTGGGCCGCAGCCCAGGGCCGACACATTCGGAGAACGAGGTCCCGTTGATGGCTCGTCGCAGTGCCGATCGCGACAAGCGGGTCGAGCCCGTTGGGCCCGGCCCGGCGGCGGACGCGCCCGGCGCCGGCAAGCCGGCCGATCTCGCCGCCCGGGCCGCGGCGCAGGCCGCCGAACTCGAGATGCTGCGGACAATCCTGTCGCTGACGAAGGCCCGCATCGCCTACCAGGACAAAGAGGGCCGCTACCTCTACGCCACTGAGGCCACAGCCCGAGCGACCGGGATTCCGGTCGAGCAGTTGTTGGGGCGGACTCTCGAGGATCTCGGGGTGCCCGAGGATCTCCGCCGGCAGATCGACGATCTCCGGCGCAGGTTGAATGAGACCGGACAGCCGGTCCACGACGTCATCGGCTTCGCCGCGGGCGGCGCCCAGACCGAAAGCGAGCTGCACGCGGAACCCGTCTTCGGACCGGACGGAGAGATCGTCGGTAGCGTCAGCACCGGGTGGGATGTCACCGAGCTTCGCAATGCGGTCCGCCGGATCCAGCAACTCGACCGCGTACGCGCGATCCTGAGCGAGACGAACCAGGCCATCGTCCGAATTCGAGACGTCGAGCAACTCCTGGCGGAGACATGCCGCATCGCCGTCGAACAGGGCGGGTTCTCGCTCGCCTGGATCGGATTCGTGGAACCAGACGGGGACGTTCGGATTGCCGCCCGAGCGGGACGAGACGTCGCCGTCCTCGACGGCATCCTGGTCTCGGTCAGGGACGAACCGTCGGGCCGAGGCGTGGTCGGCACCGCCATCCGTGAGAACCGGCCGGCCGTGATCGAGAACGCCACCGAGGACGATCGAATGGCGGCCTGGCGGCCACAGCTCGCCAGCCACGCCTTCAGGACGGCGGCCGCCTTCCCCATCTCCATGCACGGCCGCGCCATCGGCGCTTTCGCGCTCTACTCCGGCGCCACCGGCTACTTCGACGCCGAGGAGATGACGCTCTTGGCGGAGCTGGCGACGGACATTTCCTATGCCCTGGAGTCCCTCGAGGCCGAGCAAGGCAGGCAGCGGGCGGAGGAAGCGCTTCGCGAATCGGAGCAGCGCTACCGCGAGCTGTTCGAGAAGAACCCGAACCCGATGTGGGTCTACGACGTGGATTCCCTGGGGTTCCTGGCCGTGAATGACGCCGTCGTCGCCGGCTATGGCTACTCGCGCGACGAGTTGCTGGCCATGACCCTGCACGACATCCATCCTCCGGAAGACATCACCACCCTGCTCGAGAACGTGAGCGTCCAGACCGACGGGTTCAGGCCGCCGACTCTCTCGCGGCATCGTCGCAAGGACGGCACCGTGGTAGAGGCAGAGGTAACCGGCCACGACGTCGCGTTCTACGGGAGCCGCGCCCGGTTGGTCTCCGCGATCGACGTCAGCGAGCGAAGGCGGCTGGAGAGGCAGCTGGCCGAGGAAGAGCGGATGAAGGAGATCGGTCACCTGGCCGGCGGGATCGCCCACGACTTCAACAACCTGCTGGTGGCCGTGAACGGTTATGCGGAGCTTCTCGTCGACGAGCTGGGCGACAGCCCGCTCGCGGAGGACGCGAGAGAGATTCACCGCGCCGGCGAACGCGCCGCCGAGCTGACCAAACAGATCCTTGCCTTCGCCCGGCGGACGGTGCTCGCCCCCCAGGCCGTTGACGTCAACGCCGTCGTCGGCGGCGTCAGCCAGATGCTCGGCCGGGTGATCGGCGAGCACGTTCGCCTGGTCACGAAGCGATCGCGCGAGCCGGCCGTGGTCATGGCCGACCCGGGTCAGCTCGAGCAGGTTCTCGTGAACCTGGCCATCAATGCCCGCGACGCCATGCCGGACGGCGGAACGCTGGAGATCCGCGTCCAACGGCTGGAGAACGGTCACTACCTTGGACGAGGCCCCGCCGGGCCGGCGGTCCTGCTGACGGTGACCGACACCGGCTCCGGCATGGATGAGTCCACGCTCGCCCATGCCTTCGAGCCGTTCTTCACGACCAAGAGGGACGGGTCGGGCTCCGGTCTCGGGCTTGCCTCGGTCTACGGCATCATCCGCGCGTCAAGAGGCGAGGTGTGGGCCGAATCCAGCCTCGGCCACGGGACCAAGGTCTCGGTCCTGCTCCCGGCCGTGGACGCCAGCCCGGAGTGGTCAGGCGAGGCCGAACCGGCCTTGCCTCGGGCGGTCGGCAAGGAGACGGTGCTGGTAGCGGAGGACGAGCCGATGGTCCGCGGCTTCGTGGTTCAGACCCTGGAGAGGGCCGGATACCACGTCCTGGTCGCGGGCTCGCCCGCCGAGGCCGTGGCCCTGACCGACGGCCTTGACGAGCCGATAGACCTACTGCTGACCGACATGGTCATGCCGGGGAGCAGCGGCCAGGCCCTCGCCGAGCGCCTCCTGGAGAGCCGGCCTTCCCTCCGCGTGGTCGTGATGTCGGGCTACGACGCCGGCCTGGCGACCAAACCACTGGACGCCCGATTCCACTTCCTGGCCAAGCCGTTCGCAGGCGAGGAGCTGACCGAAGCCGTGGCTCGGGCGCTGGCCGAGTAGGGCCCTTTCTGCGCGGCCGCGCCGCCTGCCTCAGACTTGACGGCATGATCGCGATCCTCGGTGGCTTCGGCGCCGCCGTCCTGTGGGCTTCCGCCAACCTGGCCTCGTCACGCTCCAGCCGCCTGATCGGGGCCTCGTCCTCAGTGGCCTGGATGCTGGCCGTGGGGCTCGCGATCGCACTCCCCTTCGCGGCCGTCTCCGGGCCCGTCCCGCCGATCACTCCGACGCTGGCCGTCTGGCTGGCCGCCTCGGGCTTCGGCAGCGTCGTCGGCCTCCTCCTGGTGTACCGGGGCCTGCGGATCGGCAAGATCGGCGTGGTCCTGGCGCTCGCCTCGACAGAAGGGGCGATGGCGGCCCTCCTCTCGATCATCTCCGGCGAGAGCCTGAGCCTCCCCGTCATGCTGGTTCTCGGGCTGATGGCCGTCGGCATCGCGACGGTGGCCCTGGCCGGCGGGAACGCGGCCGCGCCGGTCGATGAGAACGGGGCCGCTCTTCCTTCGACCGGGCTCAATGCCGACCAGCGGTCCGTTCTGTTCGGTGGCGCAGCCGCGATCGCGTTCGGGTTCAGCATCTATGGGACGGCGCAGGCCGGGATCAGCCTGCCGGCCTTCGTGGCCGTGCTGCCGGCCCGCGTCGTGGGTGTCGCCTTTGTGTTCGTCCCGATGGTCCTGGCGGGCCGGCTCCGCCTGACTCGCCAGGCCGTGCCGCTCATCCTCGTCACCGCGTGCGGCGAGGTCTTCGGCAACGTCGCCTACGTGTACGGCGCCCGCGAGAGCATCGCCATCGCCTCGGTCCTTGCCAGCCAGTTCGCGGCCGTCGCCGCCGTGGCCGCTTTCTTCCTCTTTCGCGAGCGGCTCTCGACCGGGCAGCGCTCGGGGTTCGTGGCCATCGCGATGGGGATGGCTATTCTGATGGCGGTTCGGACCTGACGGGTTCCGGCTGGTTCGCCGGGCGGCGCCGGGGCCGGCCGAAGGACCCGCGCCCCAGCAGGCACCATGCCAGCGCGATCGCCAGGGCGACGATGCCTGCGAGCAGGCCCAGTCCGGCGTCCCACGGCACCAGCGCCTGCTCGATGACATGCGACCCGGCCGGTACCCGGATCAGCGTCCCGGCCATGGCCCGGTAGGTCGGTACGGCCGCGCCGTCGATCGTGGTCCGCCAGGACGGATACCAGGCCCGGTCCAGCCAGACCCAGCCGTCTGCCGGCTGGTCGATCGTGAAACTGGCCCCGGTCGTGTCCCAGCGGGTGACGTGCGCACTCACCGCAGACGCGACCGCGGCGGCCGGATCCACGGTGGCGTCGGCGGGCCGGGTCGCCGGCCACGTCACGCCGGAGCCGTCCACGCTGACGGCCGAATCGGCCAGCCAGTACGGCGGATGAGTGGCCGCGGTATCGCGGCACACGTCGGATGAGGGTTTGTCGACGTGGGCGATCGGCGTTCCGGGGCACGGCGTGCCGAAGGTCACGAGCGTGTCTATCCCCACCGCCTGGCGCAGCGCCGTGCCGCCGGTACCGTTGTGGAGCTGGTCGAGCAGCTGATCGCTGGCGAGGAGATCCAGCGAGCTGAACATGCGCACGTCCGAGATTCCGGCGGCGGCCAGCTGATCGGGCATGCCCTGGTACCAGCCCGGCTCACCGATGGTCAGGAGCCGGTGCGCGCCGGCCTTCTGGAGGGCTTGCGTGAACGGCGATGCATCGGAGATGAAGGCATCGCGCGGGCTGGTCGTGTTCGCCTGGGGGATGAACGCCGCCAGAGGGGCGACCGCCCAGAACACGGCCGCGACCGCCACCCAACGGGTCGCCTGGCGCTGTGAGGGCCGGGCGCGCATCGCCAGGGCCGCCGTGCCGAGTCCCAGCAGCACCTCGGGCACGAGCGGGTAGAGATTGGTCAGGGCCGGTTTGGCGAGCGCCGCGCTCTGGGCCGGCGAGTTGAAGATCGAGAACGGCTTCAGCAGGTCGGCCAGGGCCCCCGGGGAGTAGACCGCCAGCATCGTGACCAGGGCGTAGCCGCCGAGCATCACCGCCAGCAGCGCCGCGATCCGCCCGCGCGCCCCATTCTGGCGGCCGAGCCTGGCCACGCCGACCCCCGCGAAGAGCGCGATCAGGAGATCCAACACCACGTAGGTGCGGACGGGTGACCGCAGGGCATCGAGAATCGGCAACTCCTGCCAGAACCACGGCCGGAAGGCCGCGACCACCGGGATCGCGGCCATGACCAGGGCGACGATCACGAACGGCCGGAGCCGCTTCACCGTCACCGCGATCGCGGCCAGGACAAGGACCGGCAGGCCGACGTAGGCGGTGGCCTCGAGCAGGGCGAAGGGGCCGTTGGGATACCAGGTGGAGGACAGGTTCCACGATTGCGAGTTCGATTGGACGAACACGTTGGCGAAGGCGAACCCGAGCGGATCGAGCGGCGTCGTCGAGCTGGCGAAGAGATCGTTGGCCGAGAGTCCGAGGCTGCGAACCGAGAGAGGGGTAAGGAGGAGCGTCGGCAGCAGCTGGACGGCCCCGACCGCGCCGCCGAGGGCCGCGAAGCCCGCGATCCTGGCCAGCGTGACCAGCCGGGGGTACGTGGCGATCATCAAGGTGACGGCGGCAATCCCGGTGAAGAGCCACAGGTTGGGGTGGCCGGCGAGCGCCTGTATCCCCCACATCACGCCCGCGGCGACGAGCCCGACGCGGGTGGGACCCGTCCGCCGCATCAGCGGCAGCAGGACCCACGGCAGCCAGCCGTAGGCTACGAGGAAGTTGGTCCACTCGAGCTTGGAGACGATGCCGCCCGAGAGAACCACGGCCACGGCCGCGAGGACCGCCCCCAACCGCCCGCTTCCGAGGCGGAGCGCGATCAGCCCGGCGCCCGTGCCGGCCAGGGCGAGGTGGAGGACGCGCGTGACGTCGAGCGCCTCCAGCGGCGACAGCTGGTAGATCAACCAGTTCGGCGGGTAGAAGGCGCCGATCTGGCCCTCGGCGTAGAGCGGGTAGCCGAGGCCGAGCTGGTCGTTCCAGAGCGGCAGGCGGCCGTGGGTGATCGCGTCGTGGAAGAAGCTCGCCAGCGGGTAGTCGATCTTGGGCATGTCGAGGTTCCACAGCCACGGGCCGTTCTGACCGGTGATGCGGGCCGCGACCAGCGCCGCGACGAAGCTCACGATCGCCAGCAAGGCCACGGTGCCGGCGCCGCGCCAGCGCGGCTTCCGGCGGGGCGGTGGCGCGACTCGGGCCGACCACGGAACCCGCGGGCCGGCCGGGCGCGCGGGCGGGGCGGAGGTCTCGACCGGAGCCGTGGTCTCGGCCGGCGCCGTGGTCTCGGCGGGCGCCGTGGTCTCGGCCGTGAGCGCGGGGGGCGCCTCGGCCGGTACGGGCAGGGGTCCGTCGGGCTGCACCGCCGTCGCGGCGGCATCGGCCGCGTCTGCCGCCCCGCCGCCGGCCGTCGGCGCCAACACGCCGAGGCTGCCGCCGCGCAGCACGCGAACGCCCAGGAAGGCCAGCCACGCCATGGCCGCCACGGTGATCGCCGAGACAAGGTAGATCCCCGGCGCCGAGAAGATCGTGTCGTTGAGCAGCCCGTCGCGGCTCAGGCCTTCGTTGCCGAGCGGCAGCGTGTAGACCCAGAAGAGATCCAGGAACAGGACGGCCGACAGGGCGACGTAGACGCGCCGGTGCGAAGCCCCCAGGAGGGCGAGCGGCGCTCCGAGCGCCAGGGCCGGGTAGAGGTACCGTTCGTGGACCCGGGTTGGAAACGTGTAGAACGCCACCCCGATCAGAAGCGCCGCGAATATGACGGCGGGCCCGTCGTCGCGGCGGGCGGCGATCAGCAGGGCCAGGGCCACCACGGCAAGGAAGAGCGCGTTGCCGAGCAGCTGCCAGCTCACGGCCACCCCGCCCAGGCTGAAGATGGTCACCGTGTCGTCGACGATATGGCCCTCGGTCAGCCCCGACCGGCCGGTGTGGATGACGTCGGCCAGCGGGTTCATCCACAGGTTGAAGGCGTTCTCCGTTATCCCGGGGAACGCGTTCCCAGCGGCGACGAAACGGGCCCAGATGCTGTGCGACGTGTCCGTTGACGAGTAGAGCCCCATGCCGAAGGGCCAGCAGACGGCGGCGAAGGTGCCGAAGGCGGCCACCACCGACGTCCCGATCCGGAACAGGTCTCGCTGCGCCGGGACGGCCGGATCGGACGAGCGCCCGAACAGGTGGCGCCTGATCGCGACGACCGCCAGGATCGGTATGAAGAACGCGAACTGGAACTTGACCAGGGCCGCGACAACTGCCAGCGCGCTGGCCCACTCGGTCCGGCCGCGCAGCAGCATGTACACGCTGAGCATTACGAACATCAGGCCGACCGAGTCGTTCTGACCCCAGATGGTGGAGTCGAAGATCACGGCCGGGTTGAACAGGAAGAGCGCCGCGGCGATCAGGCCCGCCCGGTGATGGCCCAGCTGCCGGCCCACGCCATATATAGCCGCCGCAGTCCCGATGTCGGCCAGGATGAACGGCGCCTTGAGGAAGCTGGCCGTCAGGTCGACGCCGCCGATGATCGAGTTCGGGACCCGGGCTAGGAGGTCGAGACTCAACAGCACGTACAGGTAGACCGGCGGGTAATCGTTGAAGTACGGGGCGTTCGGCCGGTAGAACTGGCCCGGGCCGGCGTCGGCCAGCCGGTGGGCCCAGTCGGCCCACAGGACCATGTCCGAGTGGAAGCCGCTCTGGGGCAGGAGCACGACGGCGAGCAGTGCCCGCAGCGCGAACCCGGCCGCCAGGAGTATCCCGAGTTGGACCGCCGGCCGGGCGCCCGCATATGCGCCGATCCAGCGGCGGAGCGCCGCCGGGAGATATCTCACGCGAGCCATCCGGTCATGACCGCGTACATGCCCCAGGTATTCACGATGAAGCACAGCGCCATGGCCGCCCAGCGCTCCGCGTTCATGCGGCCGCGCATGCCGTGGATCATGAGCAGGAAGATGAACGGGTAGAAGTCGATGGCGTAGCGATAGCCGAACTCGGCCCCGCCCGGATCCGCGTGCAGGATGATCGGGACGGTGATCGCCAGGATCGAGACCCACGCTCCGACCGTGAACCACGATGGCCGGTGGGCGCGGAAGGCCCACAGGAAGGCCGGCGTCGTCAGGAAGATGCTGAGCCCGCCCAGGTTACGGGGCTGGACGAACGGGAACGAATCGATCTGCTTGGGCACGTTGAGCAGCATGGCGTAGAGGTTGCGCCCGATGCTCTCGATGGCCAGGAAGCCGTACCTGTACTGGTATTCCTGCAGCAGGCCGGGGATGAGGCTGTAGCCCTCCTGGAGCGGCGCTCCGAAGCGGGCTTGGTTGTACATGGCATAGATGAGCAGCGGGATCGTCAGGGCGAATCCGAACGAGAGGACGTCCAGGATCAGCTGCCGCCAATCGAGCCGCGAGGAAAGGATCGTGCCCGCCTTGCCGCGGAGGGCCCCGAAGGTGGCTGCGGCCGGCCCGACGCGTCGCTGCCGGTCCGCCGCCCACGCGAAGTAGCCCAGGAAGAAAGGCACGGCCATGGCGGTCGGCAGCCTCGACAGGACCGCGCCACCGAGCAGCAACCCGATCCGCCAGGGCGGGCCGCCGTGTTGGACGTCGATGATCGCCAGCAGCAGGAAGGTCGTGGCGCAGACCTGGGCGAAGTGCCACGAGTTGCCGGAAGCCACCTCGTACCAGATCGTGGACCCGAAGCCGAACATGATGGCGAAGAGGACCCATATCCAGCGGCCCGGACCGACGACCCGGTAAGCCACCGCGGCGGCAAGGGCCACGTCCAGGGCGCCCATGGCAATCGAGGCGCGGGCCTGGTCGAAGTCCGGCCCGAAGACCGCGACCAGCGGCATCAGCAACACGGCCGGGAGCGGCGGGTAGACCACGTAGTAGTGGCCGCCGTAGGGCACGAGCTCGTTGAGATAGGACGGGTGGTCGATCACGTACAGCCGGCCGTGCAGGAACGCGTCGGCCAGCGGGACGTAGTAGTCGAGGCTGGCGTGGTGGCCCAGGTTGATGAAGCTGTACCAGATGAAAGCCACTGCCACGACGGCGGCGAGGAGCGGGATCGGGGCGTCCGGCCCGGTCGGCGGGCGCAGGCGGGCCCGGATAATCCCCCAGCCTTCCCAGTTCCGCAGGTTCGATAGACTCGAAGCAGTGATCTGTTGGGCGACCGGCCGGCCGGGGTAGGCCGGGGCTGCGGGTATTGGGGCGGTCCCCGGTTCGGGGCGCGTTGCCGGCCCCGGCCCGGTTGCGGGCCGTTCGGGAGGACGCGCCGGCCGAGGCTGAGGTTTGGCCGAGCCGGCGAACTGCGGACGGCGGAGACCCGCCCAGACCCCACCGCCGGGGAGCGGCGACACAACCTTGGGTTCGCCCTGAACGGCGTCTTCCGCTGGGGCGGGTGACGCGGTCGCAGCCCCCTGCTCGGTCGGGGCCGCTGGGGTCGTCCCAGGCTCCGGGGCGCCCTTGCCCCGTGGGGTCGTCCCAGGCTCCGGGGCGCCCTTGCCCCGTGGGGTCGTCCTGCGCCGGTCCCCCTCTGCCATCCGTGCCCTCTCCTGCGGAAAACCAGCCTGGATGATAGATCGGCCAGTGGCGCAGCGTCACGGCCGGGTGAGCCCGGAGCAGCAGGCAGGCCAGGGGCTCGGAAGCCGACTTCGCTGCCTTTCGCACCGCCTCCGAACTCCAGCCTCACACGCACAGGACGGTGCTCCGCGGCATCACTTTGCAGGGAGAACCCCTAGTCGAATGGCCCCAGGCCTCCGACATCTCCGGCATGAGTGGAATCGGCTCGATACTCGCGCTCGCCGCCCAGGCGGCCCAGCCGCTGCAGGGCGCCCAGACGACGTGCGTCGACCTGCCCGACACATCGTTTGCCTCGGCCGCGGCATCGGCCCAGGGCGGCAGCGGCGGAGTTGCGTCGTCCGGCGCCGCGTCCGGCGACTACGCGATGGCGCTGCTGGCCATGGTCACCCGAGCCGGGGCCGATCAGGCCCTGACGCTGATCCAGGGGCTGTCGACAACGATAGCCAGGTAGGCCGCCGCGGCGGTGCCCCTAGGCGGCCGCCACCGGGCCGGATCGTCCCGCCGAGGACCGTAGATGGCGAACCGCGCCCGGCCGCCCCGGCGTGAGTTCGTCCACTACGACCCGGTTGCGGCCGGCGGCCTTGGCCATGTACAGGTTCCGGTCGGCCCGGGCCAGGAGCGACGACTGCGTGTCTCGCGGCAGGGCCGCGGAAGCGCCGACGCTGACGGTGAGCGGCAGACTGCCGAGGATCGGGCCCCAATCGTGCTTGGCGACGGCCGAACGCAGGCCCTTGAAGACGGGCGTGGCCGCGGCCATGTCCAGTCCCGGCAACACGACCAGGAACTCCTCCCCGCCGAGGCGGGCGACGAGCCGCGACCCGGCCGTGGCACCGTCCGGCCCGGGCGGCAAGGCCTCCTGGAGCACCCGGCCGAGTTCGCAGATGACCCGGTCCCCAACCTCGTGCGACAGGGTGTCGTTGACCCGCTTGAAGTGATCGGCATCGACGATGGCGACGACCAGTGAGGCGCCGGCGGCGACCTCCTCCAGTAGGCGCGGCGTCTCCTCGTTCACGAATCGCCGGTTCGGCAGGCCGGTCATCGCGTCGGTCCTGGCCTGGCGCCAGAATCGTTCGGCAGAGTGGCGGGCTTCCTCCGTTTCGAAGAGGGCCTGGCGCGTTCGCGCATCGGCCTCTCGCCGTATCGAGTTGAGTCGCACGAACTCGGCGTGGAAGATCTTGTACGCCTGGTAGGCCTTGTCGAACCGTCCCGCTGCGGCGTGTATCTCCGCCTGCACCCTGAGCAGCTCCACGTGGATGCCGCCCAGGTTCCGTTCGACGCAGATGGCCCGGCTGCGCTCGAGCGTCGCCTGGGAGATTTCCAGCCGGCCCTGGCTGAGTTGCACCTCGGCCAGGGTGAGCATCACCGCGGCCGGTGTGTTCGCCTCCACGTCGCCCTGCCGGGCGAAAACCTCGAGGGCGGCCTCGAGGGCCGAAGCAGCGCTCTCGTAGTCCCCTACTCCGATGTAAGCCCGCGCCATGGTGTCCAGGTGGTTCGGGGTCAGGCCGAAGTCGCTGGCCTCGGCCAGGCCGAGCATCTCCAAGGCCACCTGCCACGCTTGCTGCGCGTCGCCGGCTTCGTATTCGGCGTAGGCGAGGTTGTTGAGGACGCTGACCTGCCGCTCGACGTCTCCGATGGCGACGAAGATCTGCTCGGCCTCCCGGTACCGGTCACGGGCCGCGCCGAACGAACCGGCCACGGACAGCGCATCGGCCAGCCGAAGCAGGTAGTTGCCCCGGTCGCGCGCCGGCGCGTCGTCGCCAAGCAGCTCGAGGGCTCGCAGGGCCTGGTCCAGGAAGGAGGCGGAATCGCCCACGCTCTCGAAGATGGACGAAAGGACCAGGTGGCTGCGGGCAAGCAGCGCCGCCGGCCCGTTCTCGCGGGCCCAGCCGTTGACCTCCGTGGCGAGCCGGGCGGCCTCGGCGGCCTGCCCGGACCGATGGCGCATGTCGGCCTCGACCAGCCGGCCCCTCATCTGGAGATCGGTCGCTCCGATGGCGAGGGCCTCGCGCTGGACGCGGAGGGCACCCTCCAGCCGGTCCTCCACGTCGAAGGCGCGGTGGAACTCGAGGGTGTCCAGAAGCCTGGACAGCCCTGCGCGCATGTCGACCCGAGCCCGGCGTTCCATCACTAGTGGGTATCGGCCCTCGGCCCACTCTTCCGAAGCCATGGAGTGCCGCCTACCATTCCTGCGAGGAGACGGCCGAAATGACCGACTCGAGCGCCAGACTCCAACCGCCGGTACCCGAAGGGAGCTCCGCGGCGAGCGGTCCAGGATCGTTCGGTAGCCGGAGCCGGCGCGCCGGCTCCGCCTCACCCAAGTGAGGGATTTGCGCCCCAACGTGAGCATCTACACTGCGCCGGTGGTGTCCCGCAGATGAGCCAAGTGCGACCCGCCTCCTCGCACCCAACGGACCGGCCGCGCGCCGATGGGAGCGCGTCCCAACACGCGCCGGACGCGGACGACGCCTCGGCCTCCCCGGACGCCGCCGGCAGGCCGCGCTACGACACTCTCTTCCGCGACTCGGCCGACGTGATGCTCGTCATCGACCCGACGGACGGACGGATCGTCGATGCGAACCATGCGGCCGAGGCGTTCTACGGCTACGACCGCGACCGGCTGCTCACACTGCCAATCACCGAGATCAACACCGATCCTCCGGATCGAATCCGGGCGAACTTATCCCGGGTTGCCGCCGGCGCCCAGCGCTTCTTCCACTTCAAGCATCGGCTCGCGTCGGGCGAGACACGCGACGTCCAGGTCTCGAGCAGCCGGGTGGAGATCGAGGGCCGGGCGCTGCTCCTGTCGATCGTCCACGACATCTCCGACCAGATGGCCGCCGAGCAGGCCGTTCGGAACAGCCAGGCCCTCCTCGACCGAGCCGAGTCGATCGCGCACGTCGGCAGCTGGCGCATGGATCTGGCAACGGGCACGGTCAGCTGGTCGCGCGAGATGTCTCGCATCTTCGAGGTGAACCCGTCGGGTCCGGACTTCAGGGCAGTCGATGCCATTTCGCAAGCGATCCACCCCGACGACCGGGCCATGATCGAGGAGGTCAATGCCGCCACCCTGCGCGACGGCGTCCCGCGGCCGGCTGACTATCGGATCCTTCACTCCGACGGGACCGTACGCTGGGTCCACGCCGAGGGCGTGCAGGAACTCGACGACTCCGGGCGGGCTATCGCCATGGTCGGGTTCGTGCAGGACATCACCGCGCGCAAGGAAGCCGAGGCCGAGCTGCGGGCCCGCGAGATCGAGCTGCGCCGAAGCGAAGGCAAGTACCGCACCGTCCTCGAGCAATCGCCCGTCCCCATCGCCGCTCACCGGGCCGGCCGGGGAATCTTCGCCAACGAAGCCCACAGGCGCTTGTTCGGCTACTCGAGCCTCGAGGAGGTGACCGGCCTCGACGTCGATGACATGGTCGCCCCCGAGAGCCGCGCGATGGTTCACGAGATCGTCGGCCGGCGTCTGCACGGCCTCCCCGCGGAAGGCGAATACGAGATGCTCGGCCTTCGCGCTGATGGCACGACCTTTCCGACGCTGGTGAAGTCGGTGCCGATCGAACTCCCCGACGGGCCGGCCACGCTCATCTTCCAACTCGATCTGACGGAGGCTAAGCGCGCCGAAGAGGCGCTGCGCGCCAGCGAAGAGAAGTTCGCGAAGGCCTTCCAGGCGGCCCCGCTGTTGATCAGCCTGGCCGACCTGTCGACCGGCCTCTGGGTCGACGTGAACGAGGAAGCCCTGCGACTGACCGGCTTCAGCCGCGACGAGGTCGTCGGCCATTCGGCGGTGGAGATCGGCTGGATCACGGACGAGGATCGCCTGCGACTGCGGGAAGAATTGCAGACCAAAGGCCGCATCGTCGAGATGGAGATGGAATGCCGGGCCAAGGATGGACGGAAGATCGTCGGCCTCGTCAGCGGTGAGCTGATCTCGGTGCTCGGCCGCCAGTGCCTCCTGACCGTCACCGTTGACATCACCGAGCGCCGGCGGGTCGAGGCGGAGCGCGAGAGACTGCAGGTGGAGCTGGCCCAATCCCAGAAGATGGAGGCTGTCGGCCGGCTCGCCGGGGGCATCGCCCACGACTTCAACAACCTTCTGACGGCCATCGGCGGCTACGCCCGCATCCTCGAGGCGGATCTGACCAACGGGGCCGGCGATCCCGAGGACGCCGCCGAGATCCGCCGCGCGGCCGATCGCGCCGCTGCCCTGACGGCCAAGCTGCTCGCCTTCGCCGGGCGGCACACAGTCCAGCCGGTGGCCATCGACCTCGCGACCGCCGTCGGGCAGATCCTGCCGATGCTTCGCCGGATCGTGCCCGAGCGAATCAGGATCGTCACCGAGCTGTTCCCGGGACCTGCCATCGATGGCGACCCGGCCGAGCTCGATCAGGTCGTCGTGAATCTCGTCGCGAACGCTGCCGACGCGATAGCCGGGATCGGCATCGTCGCCGTTCGGACCAGCGCCGTGGACCACGACGAGGAATTCGTCCGGGCCCATCTGAACGCCCGGCCCGGACCGCACGCCCGCCTGGCGGTGACCGACACGGGCAGCGGCATCAGCGAGGCTGTCCGTGCCCGCATCTTCGAGCCGTTCTTCACGACGAAGGATGTGGGCCAGGGGACGGGACTCGGCCTGGCCACCGTCTATGCCGTCGTGGAGCGAATGGGCGGCACGATCGAGGTCCGGTCCTCGCCCGAGACCGGGACAGCCTTCGAGATCGACCTCCCCGCATCCCGGTCGCCCGCCGCTGTGGCCGTCGCCCCCGTCGCTCCCGCCGAGCTGCCCGCCCGCCGCGGCGCCGAACGCATCCTCCTCGTGGAGGACGAACCGATGGTGCGCAAGTTCGCCACTGCCGCGCTGCTCCGGCTGGGCTATCGCGTGATCGCCGCCGAAACCCCGGCGGATGCCGCCGGGATTCGCGCCTCCGACTACGACCTGCTCGTAACGGACGTAGTCATGCCCGGCATGGTGGGCACGGAGCTGGTCCGGACTCTCCGGCACATGCGCCCGGACCTGCCGGTCCTCTTCGTCTCAGGCTACTCGCAGGGCACGGTGTCGAAGGCCGCGCTCGAAGAGCCCAGGACCGCGCTGCTCTCCAAGCCGTTCACCCCGTCAGAGCTCGCCGACGCCGTCCGAAGGCTCCTGGACGGGGCGCCGGAGACGTAGCGCCTCGCCGATCCGCCGGCCGGGCAGCCCGATACCTACCTTTTTGGGTCAGCATCCTACCCTTTCCGTCCGATTCCTACCCACCGGCTAGGGCGGGGCAAAGAGTGCCATCCGCCGCTAGCAAGCAGCCCCGGTGCCACCCGAAAGTGGTATGTGGCCGTAGCGGCGCGCAGGGGAGCCGGCGCCGTGGCCGCAAAGCGGCGCAATTCGCCGCCGACCCGAAGTCGGACCGAGGTGGTTCACGTTGGATGCCCCAGCGACTTACCTGAGTTGGAACTTCATCCTGATCTCCGTCCCGAACGTGCTGATGATCCTCGGGATGATCGCGGTCTTCGTCGTCGCCTTGATCGCGCCGTTCCCGAGCCACAGCGAGGCCGTCGAGCCGGAGGACAGCAACGATGCGTGAAGTCAGTCCGGCGCAGCAGGCCGAGCCCTCCAGCTGGACGCTCTCGCTCAGGCGCTTGATCCAGCGCACCCTGCCCCTGACGCACCTCCTGCCGGACCGGCAGCCGGTCTTCGTCGGCTCATGGGTCTACATCTTCGGCGTCGTTTCGATTGCCGGGCTCATCTGGGTGGTCGCGAGCGGCGTGGTCCTTGCCCTGTTCGGACCGCAGTGGTGGCACCAGTCCGGCGTCGGCCGGTTCGTGAACAGCCTGCACCTGTGGTCGGTCCAGGTCTTCTTCGTCTTCATGGTGCTCCACTTGTGGGGCCAGTACTTCATGGCGGGCTGGCGTGATGGACGGGCCAAGACCTGGATGGTCGGCGTCGTCATCTTCGCCTTCAGCATCGTCACGGCGTTCACCGGTTTCATCTCGCAGCAGAACTTCGACGGCCAGTGGATCGCGGTCAATGCGAAGGACGCCACGAACGCCGCCGGGATCGGGTCGTTCTTCAACGTCCTGAACTTCGGCCAGATGTACGGCCTTCACATCGTCCTTCTGCCGATGCTGGTTGGGACGCTCGTCGGCGTCCACGTCCTGCTGGTGCGCATCAAGGGCGTCGTCCGGCCGATCGAGAAGAAGCAGCCGGCACAGCCCGCGGGCGAGAAGAGCGCGTCGTGACGACCATGGACGATCCCCAGGACCGTTACTACGCCGGTATCAGGATGATCCGGTTCGACCTGGTCAAGGAGTTCGTGCTCGCGCTCCTTGCGGTCTCGATCGTCGTCATCGGCCTTGCAGGAGTCTTCTCGTCACCAGACGACCCGGCCGTGACGATTCAGACCTGGGCCACGAAGGACCCGGTCGACTTCGTCACCACCGCGACATCCGAGCTGGCCTACCAGAGCGGCACCGCCCAGTACGGACCGCCCTACACCAACACGGCCGGCGCCGGACAGGCGGTCGGACCGATCGCACCGCAGTCATGGGCAGGCGTGGGCAACCCGATCGACACGGCCAAGGACTTCGTCCTCCAGCCGCTCGGCTACGCGGCCGTCGGCAATCCGACCCTCACGAAGGCGCTCCAGACATACACCGCCGCCAGTTCGGACCAGCAGCAGACGTGGCTCACGAACTACACGAATGCGCTGGCGGACGCGACCGTCACCAACGACGAGGTCACCGTGGCCTCGGGCGACTACGGTCCGGTGCCGGACCTCATGACCGGCATGCTTGGGCTCGCTCGCACCGGCGCCCTCGACGGCCTGCTCCTGAACAGCGGCAACCTCTACCAGACCGACTTCACCAAGCCACTGCTCTTCATGGGCGACGGCAGCTACCTGTCCGGACTCGCCGCCGATCAGCACCTCACCGGCGACCAGTGGGGAATGATGAACGAGACCGGTCAGTATCCGGGCCAGACCTGGCTCTGGCTCTTCTCGTTCTGGTACCAGTTCGCGCCCTTCAACGGCCCGGCAACCATCATGGGGCAGACGATCGACTGGTCGGCCAACACCGACCTCATCGTGATCATGCTGATGATCATCCTGACGGCGCTCCTGGCCTTCGTTCCGTTCACACCGATCCTTCGCGACATACCGCGCTGGGTCCCGGTCTATCGAGTCATCTGGAGGCGCTATTACCGAGGTAGGTAACGACGGATCAGCGGCTATCTACCTCAGGGAACTCTCCGGCCGGCCTGCTTCACCGCAGGCCGGCCGGAACCGATTCTCGGGACCTCGCCCTGCGGCCGGCGCGTCCGGCGGCCGGCCGCACCCCCGACCTGTCACGGATCGGACACGCCCCATGTCCTGAGCTTGCTGGACACCGCCCCGGCTGACCAGTACACCTATCGGCGAACGGGGAGCTTTGACGCGCGGCCCGAACACACAGGCCGCCGGGGCCGCGCTGAGCCACTGGCGAGACCGACCCGGGCCCAGGCAGAGGAGGTCAACGGCCGTGAGTAGCTTGAGCGACTTGCCCGCCGTCGAGGTTTCCGAATCTGAAGCCACCGGGGGCGGAACGGCAGGGCCGGTCCGGAGGCGAGGGCGGCGCATTGGCCGTCTCATCCTTGGCCTCGTAGCGGCCCTCGCTCTCGTCGCCGGGGTCGGCTACACCGCCTATGTCGGCGCCGTCGGGTCCGACCAGCTACTCCACCCGACCGGCAACCCGGACTGCCGGACGCCGCTCGTCCGGTACGGCTGGACCTACGAGGCGATCAACTACGACATCGCCGACGACGCGGTCCTGCAGCACGCCAACCCGGACATGGAGAACTGCGCAGGCCAGGGTGCGACGGCGGGTTCCGAAGTCGTAACCAGCGACGGCGTGCGAATAGCCGGCTGGTACGTCCCGGCGGCCGACGGCGCAGGCCCCACCGGCCCTACGGTCGTACTCGCCCACGGCTGGGCCGCGAACAAGAGCGAGGTTCTCAAGTACGCCGTGCCGCTGCACGCCACCTACAACGTGGTCGCCTTCGACTTCCGCGGCGGCGGCCGCAGCTCCCGGGTCGATGTGACCTTCGGGCCGCGCGAGAAACTGGATCTCGAAGCGATTATCGACTGGCTCGAGCGCACCAAGCATCCGGCCCACCTCGCGGTGATGGGCAACTCGATGGGCGGCGGTACCGCGGTCCTGGCAGCCGCGACCGACCGGCGGATCGAGGCGCTCATCCTCGACTCGACCCACGCGCGCGTCGAGGACGTCGTGGGCAGACGCCTCGAGGTGGACGCGGGTCACCCGTCGCTGCCGGGGACGCCGGCGATCCTGCTCGCGATCTGGCTGCGCACCGGGCTGAACCTGATGGACTCCGATCCGGTCAACTTCATCCCGGCCCTGGGCCATCGCCCGCTCCTGCTGATCCACGGGACGGCCGATCTGCAGGATCTGCCCGTGCGCAGCGTCGAGGTCAACTACCAGGCGGCGCTGGCGGCGGGCGTGCCGGCTGAGCTGCACCTGTGCGCGGGCGCCTCTCACGGGCACGTGATCGACACCTGCCCGGCGGATTGGGGTCGTTGGAGCCTGGACTTCCTCAACCGCGCCTTCGGCCCGACGGACTGAGATCCGTGCCGGCCGAGGGGCGGCGCCCGGGCCGGAACGGCCGCGGTCAGCGGACGAGCATCGCCAGGCCGGCCAGGAGTGGCCGCCGCCCGCAGCGCCGCTTGCCGGCGAGGATCGCGCCGACGATTCGGCGAGGATCGGGGTTGTGCAAGCGAGCCGAGCGGCCGCTCTGCTGGCTGACCCAGCGCTGGGTGGCGGAGGCCGCCCGCGGCGGGATCACGCGCGTCAGCGTGACGCCCCGCCCGCCCGCCGCAAGCTCGGCCGAGAATGCCTCGCACCAGGTCCACAGGGCGCCCTGCGCGGCCGAGAAGTCGCCGAGCCCGCGCATGCCGAGGCGGGCGTTCTGGGCCAGGAAGACGCCGATCCGTCCGGAGCCGCGGCCGCCCATGGCCACGGCCACCGCCTCGATCAGGGCGGCGGGCACGAGGTAGTTGGCCCGGGCGAGAGTTTCACGGTCGCTGCCGACGACGGCCGCGCACACCACCAGGACATCCGGCCCACCGGCTCGGGCTTCGATGTCGGCGGCGGCGGCCCCGATGCCGGCCGGATCGGTCGTCTCCAGGTCGAAGTGGGAGAAGGACCAGGACTGCCCGAGACGGGCCGTTTCCGCCGCCAGATCCGGCACGTCGCCTCGTCCCAGGGCCACGATGTCGAAACCGCGGGCCAGCAGGTCCCGGGTCACGGCCCGGCCCCAGGTCCCCGACGCGCCGACGATCCAGGCGATCACGTCCGCACCATCGTGGCCACGCCGAAGAGCCCGTTCGGCTCGCGGTCGATGCGGACCGCCCGCCAGCCGAGCGGCTCGGCGACCGCCAGGACCTCGTCGGCCGAGCGAGTCACGGCGATCCAGGGTTTGCGGTCCCAGTCGACCAGCACGTCGCGCAGCATCAGCAGGTCCGGGTGGCCCTCCATGACGGTGAAGACCCAGTGTGCGCCCGGCGCGGTGGCGGCTGTCCCGGCGGCGATCAGCTTCTTGACGTCCGCCAGGTCATCGAGGATATCGAAGAACCCCGAGGCCACGAGGATGTCGAACCGGGGGCGCGGCCAGGTCGCCGGCGTGAACGCGTCGGCCTGCACGAAATGGATGTCCGGACGAGCTTCGCGGCTCGCTCTCTCCCGTCCTCGCTCCACTTCGGCGGGGTTCATGTCGCCGGCCCACAGGTCGCCGGCAGGCAGCTGGAACAGGTACGAGCCGGGCCCCGCCGCGACGTCGAACAGAGCCCGCTTCGGATCTTCCTCGAGCAGGTCGCGGATGTGCCGGACGAGCAACTCGCGGCGCGCCCGAACGCCCCGCCAGGTGACGTTGTTGAGCATGATCCGGTCGATCAGCATGCCGAGGGGCGTGATCCCGTGAGCCTTGTTCCGGTAGACGTAGTCGACCATCGTTCCTGAGTTGAAGCCGACCCGATAGCCCAGCCTGATCCCGTCGGACAGCATTCCGAAGGACCGCATGAAGGCCCGGAGAGTGCGGTGGTAGAAGCTGGGCCGGGGCCGCGGTCGCGGCGGTCGGCCCTCATCCGCCGGCTGGCGCGCCGGCTTCGTTTTCGTTGCGCTCGTCATCGGGGTTCCTCCACGCGGGCCGTCCCAACCTCTCGAACGGTCCGAAAGACTCGCAGGCAAGCAGTGACCGCCATGAGGCCCACCATCAGGGCGCACACGGCCGTCCAGTTCAGGGGAATGAAGATGGCGACGGCCGCGGCGACCATGACCACCGCGATCCGGTCCGGCTGCCCGCCCGGGCCCACCCACTGGGGCGACCCACCGGCGAGAAGCGGCAGGATCGCCAGGACGTTGACTACCCACGCGCTCGCCAGCACGAGGCCGACCCAGAGCGCCTCGGCCCACGCGAACAGGGCGAAGAAGAGCATCGCGTCGCCGATCTCCTGCGGCAGCCGGTTCACGTACGGCCCGATGCGGGTCTTCTTGCCGTATGACTCGGCGATGTGGCCGTCGAGGACGGTCAGGGCCATGCGGCCGGCGATCCCCACCACGACAAGGGCCCACCAGCCCTGCCACAGCGACACCGCGGCCAGGCCGCTCGGGATCAGCGAGGCGATCGAGACGGCGTTCGGCTCGAGGCGAGAGACGCCCGGGATCCGGTCGAGCCAGCGGCGGACGGCGTACTTGGTCGTGTAGAGCCCGACATCGCGCCTGGTCATGGAAACCCTCCGAACAGGAAGCCCATGAAGTGGGCGAACGCCGGGGCGGTCACCATGAGCGAGTTGACCCGGTCGGTCATACCGCCGTGCCCCGGCAGGAGCGTGCCGAAGTCCTTGACCCCGGCGCTGCGCTTCACGTTGGCCATGGTCAGGTCGCCGACCTGGCCACCGATCCCGACGATGATCCCGGCCGCGAGCACGCCCCAGGCCGGCACGTTCGGCATGGCGATCTGCCACTGGGCGAAGGCCAGGGCGATCGTCGTCGCGGCCGCCATGACCGAGCCCTCGATCGTCTTGTTGGGGCTGATCGGCGTCCATTTATGCCGCCCGAAGAGCTTGCCGTAGATGAAGCCGAAAGCGTCGTTGAGCTGCGTGCCGAGAACCACGTAGAGCAGATATCCCAGGCCGATGGGTGAGCGCTGCAGGTAGCTGAGGTGGGCCAGGAAGTAGCCGAAGAAGATGACGCCGGCGACCGATAGAGTGATGAACTCGAGCATCCGCTCGGTCCGGTTGATGGCGATGGGGACCAGCGTCAGGGCCAGGATCGCCCACATCGGCGTGGCCATGAAGAAGTTGTAGGTTCCGAGGAACGCCCACAGGTTCTCCGCCACGATCGCGACGTACACGACCGCGAGGAAGAGCGGGCGCTCGCGCAGGCCGGTAACCCGGGCGAACTCGGTGAAGGCCACCAGCGAGATCACCGTGACCAGGATCACCCAGGCGGCCTGGCCGATCCACAGGGCGCCGAGCACTATCGGCAACATCACCAGCCAGGTCCGGATCGGCACCCATACACCCGGCAAACGGACGAGAGCCAGCATGGCCGAGACGCCCACCACGGCCACCGCCGTCGCGACGGTGTAGAACCGCAGCGGATCCTGCGTGAGCCCTTCAAGGCCGTTCAAGTGGCCAACCCCCCTCCACCCGCCGGCGGGGGCCGCGCGCAGCGGCCACCCGACCGGGCTCATTGTCCCACCCGGACGAAGCGGTGATGGGAACCGCCGGCCGCCCGATCATCGGGATCCGGGGGCCATCGCCCCGATCGCCGCCTCGAGCCTCGCCGTGAAGAGCCGCGGATCTTCGCCGGGCTCCGGACGGAGTGGCGCGCCGAAGCGGACCGTGACCCGGCCGCGCCGCGGCCAGCGGCCTCCGGGCGGCAGAACGGCGTGGGCTCCCTGCAGATGCACCGGCAGCACGATCGCTCCGAGCTGGGTCGCGATGACGCCGATGCCGGGCCGGAACGGGCCCATAGTGCCGGTCCGGCTGCGCGTCCCCTCCGGGAAGAGAGCCACGTTCCAGCCATGTCTCAGGCGGTCCTCGACACGTTCGATCGACTCTCGGGGGCGTTCGTTCCGATCGAACGGGAAGGCGGCCGCTCCGGCGAGGACGAGGAGGCGGCGTGGGCGATCGTCGAAGAAGTAGTCCGCGGCCGCCGCGACGGCGAGCCGTCGCCGGATGCGGCCCGGCAGCGCCCGCTGCAACAGCGGGATATCGAAGTGGCTGCCGTGGTTGGCGCAGACGATGACCGGCTCGCGGAGCGCGGCGGCATGCTCGGCGCCGACGACACGCGGGCCGCCCGTCCATGCCCCAACGAGGGGCCCGAGCAGGGCCCGATGGACCAGCTCGCGGAGCACGACGACCGGGCCCGCAAACGGCCAGCGGGAGACGGCCCAGGGACTGACCGGTGGGGCCTCCTCGAGGCCCAGCTCCCGGATCGAGGCGCCACCGGCGAGGCCGGCCTCATCGATCACGACGCCGAGTTCCTCCTCGGCGCGAAGGGCGAGCTCGACCGCTCCGAGGGAGTCGAGCCCGAGCTCGGTCGGCCGGCTGTCGGGAGTCACCTCGACGGCGATCCCGCGATCGAAGAGGATCCGTTCGACCAGCAGGGCGAGCCGGTCTGGGACCGTGTCGCCCCAGCCGCCGGACTCTCCGGTCGCGGCGGCCGGCCGGACCTGTTTGCCACCCCGCTCGGGGATCATCATCCCGAGGCGCTCCGCCACGGCCGCGCGCCGGATCTTGAGCGTGTGGGTCCGAGGCAGGTCTTCGTCCGGATAGCGCAGGATCCGGCCGGGCCGCTGATGTGGCGCCAGCCGGAGGCCGGCCGAGCGCCGGGCAGCCTCCAGGTCGGCCTCGTCCGCGCCCGCCGCCGGCACGGCCGCAACGACGATCGCCCCGTCCAGCTCGAGTGCGCAGACGGCCCGCACGGCCGCCTCATCGTGAAACGCAGCCTCGACGTCCTCCGGGTAGACCTTGAGTCCGGACGCCAGCGTTATCCGCTCGCGGGTCCGACCGAGGATGACCACGTTTCCGTCGTCGTCGATCCGGGCCGCGTCGCCGGTGTGGGCCCAGCCGTCCGCGAACACGTCGGCGTCCAGCTCGGGCCGGCCCCAGTAGCCCGACGCCATGCACGGCCCCCGGGCCAGCAGCTCGCCGTCCGGCGCGATGCGGATCGACGCCCCGGCGGCCGGCCGGCCGGCCGTTCCCTGGGGGCGGTGACGCCGCGTGAATCCGGAGATCGGCGACATCTCCGTCGCCCCGTAACCCTCCATGACGACGACGCCGAGATCCTCGAAGAAGCTCGAGGTAGCGGGCTCGAGCCGGGCTCCGCCCGACGTGACGAGCCTCAGCGACCCGCCCAGCGGCCCGAGGACCGCCCGGAAAAGGCGCCGCCGGAGGGCGAATGGCAGCCTGCGGCCGATCCGGCGACCTCGCTCGAACGTCCGAGTCGCGCCGGTACGCCGGACCTCCGACAGGATCCGCTCCGCCAGCAGATCGGCGAAGGCGGGCACGACCGTCAGCGCGGTGGGCCGATGGCGGGCCATCGCGGCCGTTAGCGCGCTCGGCGCGATGGCCGCCGGGAAGACGAGGGTCGAGCTGGACAGCCAGCCGGAGAGCAGCGGGCCGATTTGCCCGTATATGTGGCTGAGCGGGATCAGGGCAAGGCCGCGCTCGCTGCCGAGGCCCACGAGCTGAGTCGTGGCGGCTGCCGCATGGACCATCGCCCCGTGAGTGAGGACGACGCCCTTCGGCTCGCTGGTCGTGCCGGAGGTGAAGAGGATCTCGGCTACCGTCTCCGGCGAGTCGCCGCGGGGGGCGGGAGGCAGGGCCGCCGCTCCTTCGACGAGAGACGCGTCGAGGGCCAGGACGGGCTGGACGCCGGAGTCGTCGCCGGCGATCGACGGGTCGAACAAGGCCAGGCGGGCGCCCGCCGATGCCGCGATGCGGGTGGCGACCTGGGGAGTCATGCGCACGTCGAGCGGGACAATCGCCGCGCCGATCCGCCAGGCCGCGATGTAGACGGCGACGACCCACGGCCCGTTCGGCGCCCAGACGAGGAGCCGGTCTCCGGCGGTCAGCCCGGCCGCCGCGAGCCGGCGGGCAACGAGATCTGCATTCCGGCCCAGCTCCGCGTAGGTCCACGTCTCGCCGGCACGGTCCGGCCTGTCGGCGACAAGCGCCGGGCGCCCGGGGTGGCGGGCGATCGCCGCATCCGCGAGCTCGACGAGGGTCGCTCCCGCCCGGCGGGCGATGGCCGGATCGAGCGGCGGGCCCGTCAGCTCCCGGGGCGCGCTCATGGCACGAGCCCGACGATCCGGAATCTCAGGCGGCAGAGCTTGATCGACATCGGGGGCCTTGCGCAGTGCGAATCCCAACCGGACCAAACGAATCGTAGCGCCGGCTCCAAGCCGCCGCCCGTCGCCGACATGACGCGGCAGGTGTCCGATATTGGCTTCTCGCCGATCCCTTTCCTGAGTAAACCAATTGCATGCGGGGGGCTTAGACACGCGGCCCGCACATGAGGCCGCCGGGACCGCGCCGAGCCACTGGCGAGACCGACCCGCTGTTGCGTCCCAGGGAGGTCGCCGATGCGACGCGTCGTTTCGATCCTGGCAACCCTCTGTTTGGTAGGGGGCGTTGCCGTCACCGCCTTAGCCAACCCTGCTGCCGTGGCCGCCTCGAACAGGCCGGCCGAGTACCTGGCCCTGGGCGACTCGATCGCCTTCGGCTTCAGCCCGCTGGCCGATCCGACCAGCGCGGATAACTTCGTCGGGTACCCGAACAAGGTCGCCGCGGCGCTCAAGGATCACCTCACGAACGCCGGCTGCCCGGGCGAGACCAGCAGCCACTTCATCAATCTCGCGGGCAGCGACAACAACTGCGGGCTCTGGAGAGCCTACTACCCCCTCCACACGTCCTACGGCACCGCGCAGCTCGCCTTCGCCGATAGGTTCCTCCGATCTCACCCCAAGACACAGGTGGTCAGCATCGACATCGGTGCCAACGACCTCCAGGTGCTGGTGAACTCGTGCGGCGGCGAGGCCAACGTCCCCTGCATCATGACCGGCATGCCCGGCATGCTGGCGACGCTATCCGGCAACCTCGACACCATCTACAGGCACATTCGCCACGTGGACGGCTACAGGCACCAGCTCGTCGCGCTGACCGTGTACTCGACCGACTATGGCAACCAGGTCTTGACAGGGGCGATCTCGCAGGTGAACCAGGTCGTGGCCGCTCGTACCCTGGCCTGGGGTGGGATCGTCGCCGACGGCTTCGGCGCGTTTGCCGCCGCCTCCGCCGCCTCCAACGGGGACACGTGCGCGGCAGGACTGCGCATCGTCGTCGCCCCGTCTGTCTGTGACAGCCACCCGTCGCCGGCCGGGCGGAATCTGCTGGCGAGAACCATCGTGAAGGCGCTCCGCGCCGACTGATCTGGCGCTTGCCGCTCGGGGCCTCCGTCCGCACACAGGCACGAGGGGCCCCGAGACGGCATCGCAGGGAGGCGCATTGTGTCGATACTCGTACGCCGCACACTGACCCATTGGAGCGGCCCGACCGTGCTCGCCGTGCTGCTGGCGCTGTTGTCGCTGCCGCTGGTCGCCATCTCGCTCAACGCCGTCCAGGCGCCTCCCTGGGTCGACGCCATGAATTGCAGGGGAGGCCTCATCGATTCCCAGGAGCCCTGTATCTACGTCCGTCTTCCTCTTGCCGATCTGGGGCGCTGGACCGGCGCTGCTGGAGCGGTACTGGCCGCGGCCCTGGTGGCCGGCGCGATCGGCGGCCTCATAGTGCGGAGACACGCGAAGATCGGCGGGCTGCTCACGGTGCTGCTCGCCTGGGAGGTGGCGATCGCAGCGATCCCGCTGCTGCCTGCGACGTTCCACCTCGACGTCGCCTTCGCCCACGCCGAAGGCTGGATGCCATTGATCCGGCCGACGGAGCCAACCTCCGGACTGTCTGCCGCAGGAAACCCGTTGTGGGTCCTGCTCTCGCCGCTCTACGAGCCGGTTCCCCTCGCGCTCCTGCTGGTCGGCGTTGTCGTCTGGACCAAGCTCCTGCGGCGGAACCAGGCCGCCGACGTGTCCGTTGCCAGACGTCCTCGGTGTCCCGAACTTGCTTGACGACGGGCTCTTTCCTAAGTAGACCAATCGACATGCGGTGAGCCTAGACGCGCGGTCCATGCAATGGCCGCCTCGACCGCACCGAGCCACTGGCGAAACCGAGCCGCAGGGGCCCTCGTTAGGGGGAGGTTTCGAACATGCGCCGAGCTGCCTCGATTGCGGTCCTCGCTGCCGTCGAGTTCCTCGTGATCCTTCAGGCGCGTAGCCTGGAAGTCTGGATCGCGGCGCTCGCGATTACCGCGATTGCGTCACTCGTTCAGGTTCGGCGCGGGGGGCGCGGGATCTGGGCCCTTGCGCTCGGCATTGCCGCACTCCTGGTCGGGATCCAGAGGGGCGCTTCGGAGGGCCTCTTCTTCGTTTGTGGTCGCTACCAATGCGAGTTTTGGGGGGCAACCCCAACCTCGACGGGGTCGGTCTGGTTCCTCTGCCTGATCCTCTTCGTCGTGACCGGCCTCATCGTGCTCGCCGCGCTCGTCGTCGGCCGTCCTGTCGAACAGCGTGCCGGCGTTCGGTGGATCCCGCTGCTGGCCCTGGTGTCCGTGACGAGCGGATCGCTGGGTTTCGGCATCTACGCCGGGGTTGTTGCGTCGGGGTCGTACGCCCCCGGGTATGGAGGGGGACAGTCGCAGCCCGCGGTCACCTACGTACCGCTGATCGCCGCCCCCTACGTACCGCTGATCGCCGCCCCCACTTCCGAGCCGACCCCAGCGCCGAGTCCCACCGTGGGTCCGGCCGGCTCACCGCGGTTCATCCCGACCGGCTCGCTGACCGTCGCCCGCGCTTCTCACACCGCCACGCTGCTCTCCGACGGCCGCGTTCTCATCACGGGGGGCTCCAACGACTCGGGGCCTCTGGCATCAGCCGAGCTGTACGACCCGACGACCGGCACCTTCAGCCCGACCGGCTCGATGAATGCCGCCCGCGAAAGCCATACCGCCACGCTGCTCTCCGACGGCCGCGTCCTCATCGCGGGAGGCCGCGGCACGAACCCGGCGCCTCTCAGCTCTGCAGAGCTATACGACCCGAAGACCGGCACTTTCAGCGCGACTGGGTCGATGGCCATGCCTCGCCATGAGTACACCGCCACCCTGCTCTCAGACGGCCGCGTCCTCATCGCGGGAGGCGGAATATCGGATCTCGCCTCAGCCGAGTTGTACGACCCTAGAACCGGCAGATTCACTCCGACCGGGTTGATGACAACCGGTCTCTATTCCCATACGGCCACGCTGCTCACCGACGGCCGGGTCCTCATGGCAGGCGGCTATGCCCTCTTGGGCCTCTCCTTCTCAGCCGAGCTGTATGACCCCAAGACCGGCGGCTTCAGCCCGACCGGCTCGATGACCACCGAACGCGCCTGGACAACGGCTCGCGCCTGGCAGTCCGCCACGCTGCTATCCGACGGCCGCGTCCTCATCGCGGGAGGCGCCGGCCACACGGAGCTTCTCTCAGCCGAGATTTACAACCCGAAGACCGAGACCTTCGCCCCGGCCGGGTCGATGTCGAGCGCTCGCTGGCTCCAAACCGCCACGCTGCTCTCCGACGGCCGTGTCCTCATCGCGGGAGGCTCCGCCGGCGGCAACGTGGCTCTCGCTTCAGCCGAGACGTATGACCCGAAGACCGAGACCTTCACTCCGGCCGGCCTGATGACAACGGCTCGCTACTTCGACACCGCGACACTGCTCGCCGACGGCCGCGTCCTCATTGCCGGAGGGAATACCGGCTCAGGGGATCTCGCCTCCGCCGAGTTGTACCGGCCAGCCCCGCTCTCCGCTGCGCCTTCCTTACCGTGATTTGCCCGGGCCGCCCAGATGTCGGCCGCCGGACGTCCTCGGTGTCCCGAAATTGCTTGACGACAATCCCTTTCCTGAATAAACCGATCCTCATGCGGTGAGCAAGGACGCGCGGTCCAACGCAAATGGCCGCCTCGACCGCGCCGAGCCACTGGCGAAACCGAACCGCAGGGGCCCTCGCTAGGGGGAGGTCTCGGACATGGAAGCCGCGCTGTTCCTCTTGGTCGTAGTCGTCGCCTTCGTCCTCTGGTCACGGATCGAAGACCTGGACCGTCGCCAGAAGGGCGCCGCGGAGAAGATCGGCCATCTGAAGGCGAGCCTGGCGAAGCTCGAGGCCACCGTCGCGACGCTGAACGCGACGACGGGGAAAGTCGCGGCTGCCGCGCCCGAGGCGGCTCGGCCGGAGACGGCCCCGGCTGAGAGGGGGCCTCGACCGGCCGTCGCCGCGGCGGTCCCCGCCCCGCTCGCGCCCCAGGTCCCGGCAGCCCCGGCGGCCGCTCCGGCGCCGGGCAGCTGGACTCCCACCCACCGCATACCGCGCGGCGGCCTGGACGTCTGGCCTCTGCCGAACTCCCCACGGCCTCCGATCGGCGCACTCCCCGAGAACCTGGGCGTCGCCGTCCAGGCGTGGTCGGGCGGCTGGGCCCTGGTGGTCACGGAGACCGGCTGGCGAGGCTGGGTGAACGGCCAGGTCCTCGTCGCGATCGCACCGGAGGCGGTGGCATGGGCGTGCCGGCAGTGCGGCTATGGACACACCCGGTCCGAGGCAGTCAGGTGCTTCGTCTGCGGCGCCGCGAAGGGAGCCGCTCCCGCCGCTCCGAGTCGAGTGGCCGTTGCCCCCGTCGCCCGGCCTGCTGCGGTGAGTCGCGAGAAGTGGGTGCCGATGGAAGCGCCCGCGAAGCCGGGGTACGGACCGCTCCAGCAGCTCCTGCTCAAGCTCGGCTTGACGCCGCCGGCGCCAGGCGAGAGCTGGTCGCGCACGGCCCTCGAGGAGTGGTTCGAAGGCCGGATGCTCGCCATAGTCGGCGGGGTCGCCCTGCTACTGGGCGCCGCCTTCTTCCTCAGCCTCGCCTTCAGCCGCGGCTGGATCTCGCCGGAGCTGCGTGTCGCCACCGGCCTCGCGCTCGGTGCCGGGCTGCTCGTCCTCGGCGAACTCGCCTTCTCGCGCCTGCACGGAATCGTCGGGCACGTCCTCGTCGCGGTAGGGCTGGCGACCATCTCGCTCGCGCTCTTCGCCGCGACCCCGCGCATGTTCGGCCTGATCGCTGTCGAATGGGCCCTCCTCGGGATACTTGTCGCGGCCGTCTTCGCGGCGGCTACGGCCGTTCGCCACGACTCGGAGATCGTCGCCGCCTTCAGCCTCGTCACCCTCCTGGCCTCGCCGCCGGTCCTCGGCGCGAGCCCGAACCTCGCCACTCTCCTGTTCATCGCCGCGGCGCTCGTCGGCACGACCGGCGTGTCGCTCTTCCGGACGTGGCCGTGGCTGCCTCCGCTCGCATTCGCCCTGGCCGCTCCGCAATTCGCCGTCTACATCAACGGCACGCCGCCGGTGGAACAGGGTCTGGTCGCAGTCGCCGGGTTCTGGCTCGTCAACCTCATCGCCGCGGGCGGCGAGGAGATCCGCCACTCGACGGACCGCCTGCGGACGGCCACCGTCACTCTTCTCCTGTCCGATGCGGCCGTCACGCTGTGGGCGGGCTTCACGGTCCTCAGCGGTACGTATGTTGAGTGGCGCGGGTCGTTCCTGGCGGCCCAGGCCGTGGCCTATGTCGCCCTTGCGCTGGTCTACTTCGTCAGGAACGGCGACCGCCACCCGTTCGGCCTGATCGTCGGAGCGACGGGCGTGGCATCGCTGACCATGGCAATCCCGATCCAGTTCGGTGGCCCGCCCGTGCCGATCGCCTGGGCCGCCGAGGCCGTTGCGCTGGCGTGGGTGGCGGTCATCCGCCGGCATCCGTACAGCGCCGGCCTCTCCGTCCTCCTCGCCACCCTGGCCCTCGGGCATCTCGTCGCGATCGAGTACCCGCCGTACTCGATCCCACTCCTCGGACTGGGCGTTGGGTTCTCGCGGTCGATCCCGCTCATCGGTCCGGAAGCCATGACGTTCGCGTTCATGGTTGCGGCGCTGGCGGTCGCTGCCGTCGCCGTCCCGATCGCGTGGGTTCGGGCCCGGCTTGCGGCCCTTGCCGGGATAGTGGCTATCTACGTCTTCCCGTTCGAGCTGAACGGACCGGCGCTCGTCGCCGGCTGGGCTGCCCTCGCAGCCGTCGGCCTGGTGGTCTACGCCCGCGTCGTCCGGACGCGGATCGCGCCCGACTTCCACGAGAACCGCGTCCCCGCGCTCGGCCTGCCCTGGTTCTTCGGCCGGCCGCTCGACTCGGCCGTCTCATGGCTGAGCAGGGTTGCCCGGCCGTCCTTCCTGGTGGTCGCGCTGGCTTCCGGCGTCGGCGCCATCGCCTACCTGGTCACCTACGAGTACCCCGGGAACCTGATCGGGACTGCCCCGGCTCACGAGATCCCGTTCTACGGCCTGCCGGGCCTCGCGTTCGGGATTCTCCTCCTGGCAATCGCCGCCACCGGCCTGCTCCTCCCGGGCGCCTCCGCGCGCATCAGCCTTACCGCCCTGGCGGGATTGCTGGCCATCTACGTCTTCCCGTTCGAGCTGGCCGGGCCGTCTCTTATCGCGGCCTGGGCGGCCGTCGCGGCCGTCGGACTGGTGGTCGAAGCGCGGGTCATCGAGCCGCGAGCCGGCCCCGCGTTCGACCGCTCCTGGGGTCTGTGGGACAAGGCACCCGCGGAGGCGGCGGCAGGGTGGCTGAGAATTGCGGCGCGGCCGTCAGTCATGGCGGTCGCCGCCGTCGCCGGTACCGCCGCCATCGCCCATCTGGCCACGGTCGAGTACCCGTGGGCCTCCATCCTGGTGGGGACCCCGCTCGACACGCCGTTCGTCGGCCTGCCGGGCCTCGCCTTTGCGATCCTCCTCGCGGGGATCGTCGGCGCCGGCCTGTTCATCCCGGCCGCCTCGGTGCGCATCGGACTCGCGGCCCTGGCGGGGCTGCTGGCTCTCTATGTCTTCCCGTTCGAGCTGTCCGGTCCGGCGCTGGTGGCAGCCTGGGCGGCTCTCGGAGCCGTCGCCCTCCTCGTCGAGGGCCTGATCATCAATCCGCGCGTCGGCCCGGCATTCGACTCGGCCGCCCTCACGAGGCACTTGCGCCCGGCCGTCCGGGCCGTCGGGGCGCTGGCAGGGACGGCAGTGCTCGCCCACCTCGTCTGGCTGGACTTCCCTGCCAATCAGCTGGGCACGGTCGTCCTCTCGAGCATCCCGTACGACGGCCGAGAGGGCCTCTCGCTGGCGGCCTCGCTGGCGGGCCTGGCGGTCGCGGGGCTGGCGATGCGGGCGCGCTGGTTCCGGCTCGGCGTCACGGGCATCGGCGCCGCGCTGCTCGTGTACACCGTGACCTTCGAAATGGCAGCGTCATGGGCTGCCGCGCCGTGGGGCGTCCTTGCGCTGGCGTCCATCCTCGTCGTCCGGCGGATAGCGCTCGTGCCGGCCATCCCGGTCCGTCTCGGTTCGCCGCTCGAAGCCGTCTCTGAGCGTCTGCCGTACGCGGCGGCCGGCATGGCTTTGGTCTTCCTTCTGGCACAGGCGCTGTGGCTCGCCGACGTCGAGTCCTTCGGACGCCACGTGACCGGCAACCTGTCGCTCAGCGGGACACCATTCCTCGATGAGCGCACATTCGTGCTCGCGATCCTCGCCGCGACGATCCTGGTCTCCGGCTGGATCTGGCGCGGGATAACGCCCAGGGTGCTGGCCACGATAGCGGCGGCCGTCCCCATAGCCTGGCTGCTGCCGTTCGAGATCCGGCCCGGGTATGCGGTCGCCGGCTGGTCCGCCCTGGCGCTCGCCGGATTCCTCTACCTGAGGATCGTCCCGCAGGCGCGCCTGGTTCTGGGCGGAGCATCGCTCGCCCTTGCTTCGTTTGGCGCCGTCGTGGCGCTCGCGGTCGTCGCGCCGCCCGGCCGGCTCGTCGTCTCAGAGACGACGACGGTGCTCGGCTGGACTCTCCTGACCGATGCCACGGTCGCGCTCGGCGCCCTCGCCGTCGCGCTCGGGGGAGGAGCGCTGCTGCATCGACGCGATCGGCTGGCTCGGCCTGTGCTCCTCGCGGCGGGCATCGCGGCCGTCTACATGCTCTCGATTGCCGTCGTGGACCAATTCCGGCTGCAGGTCGGAACCGGTCAGCCGCTGGAAGAGCTCCAGAAGGGCGCCCACGTCGGCCTCAGCGTCCTGTGGTCGATCCTCGGCGCCGCCGGCTTTGCCGCAGGCCTGGCCGCTCATCGACCGCCGATCCGCCTGTTCGGCCTCGGGCTGCTCAGCCTCGCGACCGTGAAGGTCTTCCTGGTCGACCTCGCGGCACTCGACGTCTCATACCGAGTCCTGTCGCTGGTGGCCCTGGGCTTCCTGCTGCTGATCAGCGCGGCCGTCTACTCACGGATCCAGCATCCGCCGTCCCACTCTCATCGGCCGGCGCCGGTGTGACACGGGGTCCGGACGGCGGGCCGGTAGAGTACCGCCATGGCCGCTTCGCCCCGTGCCTTCGTCTTGCGGCACACCCGCCTCCGCCCCGTGCCCGGTCTCGAGGAGATACGCCTCTACCTGGCCGACCAGGTGCTGCCGCTGTGGCATGCCGTCGAGGCCGAGACGGGCGCTTCCGACCCGCCGCTCCCCTACTGGGCCTTCGCGTGGGCCGGCGGGCTCGCGCTCGGCCGGTACCTGCGCAAGCACCCGGAGGCCGTCGCGGGCCGGCGCGTCTTCGACCTTGCATCCGGCTCCGGGTTGTGCGCGATCGCGGCGATGAATGTCGGCGCGGCCGAGGCGACCGGCGCGGACATCGACCCCTTCGCCGCCGCAGCCATCCAGCTCAACGCCGCCGCCAACGGGCACCGGGTGACCGTGGTGCGACGCGACGTGCTGGACGAGGATCCGCCGGACGCCGACGTGATCCTCGCCGGCGACTGCTGGTACGACGCGGGTCTGGCAGGCCGCGTCCTGCCGTGGCTGCGGCGCGGGCTGGAGCGGGGCATCGAGGTCCTGGTCGGCGACCCCGGCCGGCGCTACCTGCCGACCGAGGACCTGGCGGAGCTGGCCACTTACGACGTCCGCACCACGACCGAACTCGAGGACCTGGCGCTCAAGCAGGGCCGGGTGTATGCCCTGCGGCACGTCCCGACAGAGCGCGCCCTCGCCGGAAACCCCTCAGAGTCTCCAGAATAGGATCCGCCAACTGAGCTTCGGAGACAGAAAGGGCGGCGGGTCGTGGTCGAGGTGGTGAGTGGTCGCCTGGTGCTCGACGACGGGGTCGCGCCGGGCCGGGTGACGATCGAAGACGGGTGGATATCGGCCGTCGAGCCCGACCCGCGAGCCGCGGACGGGCCGTTCCTTGCTCCGGGATTCGTGGACATCCACGTCCACGGCTGGGGCGGGCACGCCGCGACCGGCGGCACCGCGGCCGTCGCCGGCATGGCCCGCGCTCTCCTGCGCCACGGCGTCACCTCGTTCCTGCCCACGGCTCCCAGCCTCGCCGCCGTCGACCTGCCCTCATTCGCCGACCAGGTTCGCTCTTCGATGTCGACGCCGTCGGACGACGGGGCCGAGATCCTCGGCTACAACCTCGAGGGACCGTTCCTGGCGATGAGCCGGAGGGGCGCCCACGACCCCAGGGTCCTCCGGACGCCGGCCGATTTCGAGGAAGCCGGCCTGGAGTTGCCGCTCGACGGGCTGCGCGTCGTGACGATCGCTCCCGAGCTGCCCGGAGCCCTGGCCTTGATCGAGCGCCTGGCGGCGGCCGGCGTGGCCGTCTCGATCGGCCACTCCGCGGCAACCCTGGACGAGGCTCTGGCCGGGTACCGAGCCGGCGCCCGGAGCACGACTCACATCTTCAATGCCATGACGGGCGTCGACCACCACGCTCCCGGCGTTGCCGTCGCCGCGCTGACCGACGACGCGATCTACGTGGAGCTGATCGCCGACGGGGACCACGTTCATCCCGCGCTCTGGCCGATCATCACGCGGACCAAGCCCGTCGACCGGCTGCTCCTCGTCAGCGACGCGTTGCCGCTCGCGGGGATGGGCGACGGCCGGACCGCCATCGGCGGCCTTGAAGTCGACGTGCTGAACGGACGAGCCACACTGGTCGGCACGACAACCCTGGCCGGGTCGGTGATCGCGCTCGACACGGCGGTCCGCAACCTTGGCCGCTCGGGCCTGCCGCTGCCGGCGGCCGTTGCGGCGGCGTCGCGGAACCCGCTCGGGATCCTGGGTGAGCATGACCGGGGCCGGATCGCCGTCGGGCAGCGCGCCCACCTGGTCGAACTCGACGGGGACCTCCGCGTCCGGCGCGTGACCCGGGGCAAGGGCTGGATCGAGGGCGCCGCCTGACGGCACGGGGCTCGCCGCCGCCCGATCGGCGGTCCAACCTGTGCCGTCTCCGATCTACTTGCCCGCGGGCAGAGGTGAGCCTTCGATGGCAGTAGCAGGTTCTTCCTGGGAACCCGCCTGTGCCGACGCCACCTCGACGTCGTGGATGTAGCGCCGGCCTCGCATCCAGGAGGCCATCGCGGCGGCGAGCGAGAGCGCGATGCAGACGAGGAAGGCGACGCGCAGCCCGTCCATGAACGGCCCGGACAGGAGTTGCGGGAAGAAGGACTTGTCCAGGATCGTCGCCTGCGTCGAGCTCGACAGAGTGGCCAGGATGTTGGGTGGGATGAGCGTAGCCATCGGGTTGTAGCCCAGGAATGCCGCGAACAGCGCGGCGCTCGGCGGGATGCCGGACAGGTTCGAGGCGAGCTGGCCGGGCACTCCGGCTGCCGTCAGATTACCGTACATCACACCGGGAAGGCGTGCCGCGAGGCCCGCGATAACGAGGGTGAAGATCAGCGTCATGCTGAGACTCTGGGCCACGTTCTGGAAGGTTGCCCGCATCCCGGACGACACGCCGCGATGCTCGGGCGGCACCGCGTTCATGATCGAGGCGGTGTTCGGCGCCGCGAAGCTCCCCTGCCCGATGCCGAGCGCGAGGAGCAGCAGCCCAAAGGGTATGTAGTCGAAATCGGCCGGCACAAACAGAAAGGCCGCGAACGCCGCCGCCGACAGGACCATGCCCCCCGTCGAGAAGTAGCGCGCCCCGAACCGGTCGGAGAGATGGCCGCAAAGGGGTCCGGCGACGAGGAAGCCGACGGTCATCGGGACCATGCAAATGGCGGCCCACAGCGGCGCATCCTCGAAGGCGACGCCGTGGAGCGGCAGCCAGATGCCCTGCAGCCAGACGATGAGGATGAACTGGAGTCCTCCCCGCGCCAGCGACGAGAGGAAGCCGGCGATGTTGCCGGCGGTGAACATCCGGATCCGGAAGAGCTCGAGCCGGAACATCGGGTCGGGGACGTGACCCTCGACGACCACGAATAGGGCGAGCAGGAGCGCCCCGCCGGCAAGCTCGGCGATGACCGACGGATTGCCCCACCCCATGCTCGAGCGGCCGTACGGCTGGATCGCGTATGTGAAGCCGACGAGCACGAGGACGAGTCCCGCGGCGAACAGGACGTTGCCGGGGATGTCGAGGCGCTGATGGCGGCGGATCGTGGCCGTCTCGTGGAGCACCAGGTATGCCCACACGGTCCCGAAGAGCCCGAACGGGACGCTGACCAGGAAGACGGCTCGCCAGTCGATCGCGGCCAGGACGCCGCCGATCAGCAGCCCGGAGAACATGCCGGTCAAGATGCCGATCTGGTTCACGCCCATGGCTAGGCCGCGTTGCTCCGGCGGGAAGGCGTCGGTCAAGATGGCGGCTGAGTTCGCCATCAGGAAGGCGCCGCCGACCGCCTGGATGATGCGAAAGAAGATGATCTGCAGCGCCGCGCCGTTGCCCTGCCCCTGCACGAAGAAACACAGGATCGAACCCAGGGTGAAGATGGCGAAGCCGGCGTTGTACAGGCGGACGCGGCCGTACATGTCCGAGATTCGACCGGCCGTCACCAGCAACGTCGCGGTCACCAGCGTGTAGCCCATCAACATCCAGAGCATGTAGTCCGTTTCGCCGGGCGCCAGAGGGTCGACGCCGATGCCCCGAAAGATCGCCGGCAACGAGATGAGCAGAACGCTGCCGTTGAGCCCGGCCATAAGGATGCCGAGGGTCGTGTTTGAGAGGGCGATCCAGCGGTAGTCGATGTGGGCCAGCCGGCGCTGCTTCGCGGTCCCGGTCATCGTTCGGCCTCGGGCTCGGCGGAGGCGAGCAAGGGCTCGGGCTCGTCGGATAGCGCGGCGCCGTCCGGCTCGGGACGGATCGCCAGCATCCGCTCCAGGAGTTCCGCCAGGGCCGTCTGGTCGGTCTCTTCGAGCGCAAAGAGCCGGCGGGCGATGTCGCTCGCCGGGAACCTGGCCCGCGCCTCCATCGCATCGCGGCCCGTGTCCGTCAGCCGGACCAGGGTCACGCGTCGATCGCTTGGGCTGGCGGCGCGAGCGACGAGCCCGGCGCGCTCGAGACGATCTACTACGTTCGTGATCGTGGAGCGGGCCAGGCCGAGCTCCGTGCCGTACCGGCTGACCGGCATCTCGCCCAGGCGAGCCAGCACGCGAACCGCGTACAGGTCCCCGAGCGAGATGCCGTGGCTTGCGGCCAGCTCACTCTGGAGCGGCTCCGCAAGGGCTACGGCGCGCAGGAATGCCCGAAGGATGCGCAACTGGACTGGGCTCAATGACACGGAAGCACTCCCATGTCACGGATAGTCCGATGTAAGGGAGGATTGTACCCGACCCCGCTTGACTCGCCCGGCTGCCCTGGCGATCGACCCTCGAGGGCAGCAGGGACGGATGTCGGGTCTGGTCATGGGCGTTGATCTGGGGGCTTCGGCCGCCTGGACACCTAGCTCACATGAACCGGTCGCGCATCAGGCGGGCTTCCACCTCGTCCGCAACCGAAGACGCCAGCCGTGTCGCGAACCGATCGGCGAGGCGGGTCAGCAGCGGCCGGCGCAGGCGAACCGGCGAGGCCTCCGCGGGCACGCCGGCCATCTCGGCGGCGACCGCGATCGCGTCGTCCAGGTCGCCGGTGGCATCCGCGAGCCCCAGCTCCACTGCCTCGCTACCGAGCCAGACCTCGCCCGTGGCCAGCTCGAGCACGCGAGCGCGCTCCAGCCCGCGACCCGCGACGACCCGGTCCACGAACCGCTCGTAGAACGCATCCACGAGCTGCTGCTCGCGGCTCCCCTCTTCGTCAGTCTCGTCGCGCCAGGGCGCGCCCATGCCCTTCAGGCGCCCGGCGCGATGCTCCTCGACCCGGACACCGAGGCGGTCGAGCAGCTTCGGGAGTCGCGGACCGACCGAGATGACGCCGATGGACCCGACGATCGAGGATGGGGCGACCACGATCCGACGCGCCGCCATGGCGGCAAGGTACGAGCCCGAGGCGCCGGTGCCTCGGACGTGCGCCACCAGCGGCTTCTTCTCAGCCAGTCGCTTGAGGGCGAGGTACAGGTAGTCGGAGGCCGCGGCCGAGCCGCCCGGGGAATCGATGTCGAGCACGACTGCCGGGACGCTCTTGCGGCGGCCGAGCTCCTTGGCGATCTCGATCCAGTCGGCCGAACGTGCTCCGCCGCTGATCGTCCCATAGAGGCGGATGATCGCGACCTTGCCCGGGCGGAGCCGTGATCGCCCCGGCAGGAGCGCCCTGATGGCGCCGGCGAGATCGAGCTGGGATGGCGGTTGCGGTTCTTTCATGCCCGCCATGTTGCCACCGTCGCGGCCAGCGGGCCATGCAAGGAATTCGGGACCGGCGGGCGGAACGGGCGCAACCGCGACCTGTGGCCGGCATCTCGCGGGCCCGGAGCGGGCTGAGGCCATCCCGCCTGCCCACCGCAGCCCTTCGGCACTTGGCCCCGCAGCGAGACTGGGCGAGCCTGATCGTCGAGCGGCAGGCCTGCCGTCGAGCGTGAGGTGTGGGACATGAGGCAATCACGGACATCCCTGGCCGGGCTCGCCGCGGTGGTCATGCTGTTCGCGGCATGCAGCACGAGTGCTATTACGCCCGTTCCCATTCCGACCTCGGACAACACGGCCGCGCCATCCGCAACGGTCGCGGCATCGCCCGTGCCGTCGGCAGCGGTCGGCCTCCCACCCGCGCCCACCAACTTCACTGCGAAGCAGCGCCAGGGTACGGTTCCGTGCCCCAGCCCGCAGGACGCCAGCTGCTCCCAGACCGATCTCGCCTGGCAGTCGAATGCCGACGCTTCGACGTGGTTCAGGATCTACGTGACGGGCACCGGCGAGGGTCCCACCGGCTGCGGTGACGTGCAAGGCCAGGCCGAGATCGCGCTGGAGACCAAGCCCGGGGCGAGAAGCGCCCAGGTCTTCGCCGAACTGGCCACGGGCGGGGGCGAAACGTGCTACTGGATAGCGGCGGTCAACAAGGCCGGGGAGTCGGCGCGAGTCGCCGCGGCCGGTCAGTCGTCGACGGCACCGCCGCTGCCGCCCGTGCCCACCAACTTCACCGCGAAGCTGCGCAATGGCGCCGCTCCGTGTCCAAGCCCCAACGGCGACGCCAACTGCTCCCAGACCGATCTCGCGTGGAAGTCAACTGCGGACGCCTCGACGTCGTTCCTGATCTACGAGGCGGGGACGGGCGAGGGTGGCGCCACCTGCGGCGACGTGCAAGGCGACGCCCAGGTCGTGCTGGAGACCAAGCCCGGGGCGAGAACCGCTCAACTCTTCAACGAAATAGCCACGGGCGGAGGCGAGGCCTGCCTGTGGATCACGGCAGTCAACGATGGCGGGGAGTCGGCGCAGGTGCCTGCCGCGGGCCAGTAGCCGGCCGGACCCGCGCCCGGGAGGTGCGACCCATGACAATCGAGGCGGAACTCGAGGGCGCCCCCTCGCTGGGCATCCTCGCCGAAGTCGACGACGACCATGTGATCAAGACTCAGGTTCTTCGGGCGGCTCTCGAGCTGGACGTCATCCCGGCGATCGCGGCCGGCCATCACGACGTCGACTCTATCGCGCGTGCGACCGGTTGCTCACCCGCCGGGATGCGGCTGCTTCTCGATTCCCTGTGCGCCGTGAAGCTGCTGCGCCCGTCCAACGGCGGTTACGCGCTCACGCCCACGGCGGAGGCCTACGTCGATCCGGCCAGCCCTGCCTGCTGCGCCGAGATCTACCTCGACGACCTTCGCGCCTGGGATCGCTTCACCGAGAACGTCCGAACCGGACGGCTGGAGAGGGACTACGGCGGACCCGGCTCCGACCGCGTATGGGCGGCCTGGGCGGCCCACCAGCTGCGCAACTGGCCGAACGATCTGCCGACCTACCGGCAACGCTGGCAAGGGCTCGGCATAACGGCTGCTTCGGCGCCCGAGGCTCGAATACTGGACGTCGGCTGCGGCTCGGCTCTCCCGACCCTCGCCCTGGCCATGGACATCCCCCGGGCGAGGGTGACCGGCATCGACCGGCAGCTCGTCGTGGAGGTAGCAGCGCGGCTGGCCGGGATCCTGGGCGTTGGGCACCGGGCCTCGTTCATAGCCGGCGATGTGACCTCACTTGCCGGGCTGTCGGGCTCCTTCGACATCGTTTTCTTCGGGCATGTCTTCAAGTTCCTCGATCCGGACCAGATCGGGGCGAGTCTTCGCGAGGCCCGTCGGCTGCTCGCTCCGCGAGGGAGGATCGTTATGTGCGAGGTGTTCGCCACCCCGGGCGACTACGAGGACGCGGACCAGTACATGGCGGCGGCCTGGGTGTTCAACATCGCGCCTCGGGGCCGCCTCTACACCTTCGCCGAGTACGCCGCCATGCTGAACGAGGCCGGCTTCGGCCCCGCCCGGCGGCTCGAGGGCACCTCCTGGCTCCAGGCCGAGATCGTCGGCTAGGGCTCGCCGAATCTCGCGGCCCGCGCGGAGCCCGGCCCGCGCTACCGGAGCGCGTGGACGCGCGCCGCCATCGGTGGGTAGTGCTCGTACGTCTCGGTCAGCGCGCGCCCGCCTTCGGCCGGGACGGCAAGGCGCGAGGCCGCGGTCTTCGTGATGAGGGCAGAGGCCCCGCTGCCGACCAGCTCGGCGGCGTGGTTCTTGAGCAGCCGGTGCGCCATCACGACGTCCGGGCCGGCCAGCTCGACGCCGCCGCCGATCGACTGCACGACGTAGCTGCCGGCGTGGAGCACGAACTTGAGGTCTAGCCCGCCGACCCTCGAGCAGGCGTCGCACCGGCACGTCCAGATCTCCCTGGCGCCGCCGAGCCGCTCACGGAACGACTCGTAGCAAGCCGCTAGACAATCCAGGACCGCTGCGCCCTTCGGGACATCTCCGTCCGCGCGGGCGAAGACGAAGACGGCGTCGCGGAGGGCCTCGGCCACATACTGGAGGAAGCCGGTATAGCCGGGGATGTCGGCGAGCCCATGTCAGGCTCGCGGCGTAGGCCATGACGATCTCGGTGCGCTCCGGATCCTGCAGCTCGACCACGCGGAGTCGCTCGCGCGCCAGGCCAACGCGTAGCTCGCCCTCCCCCGCCGCGCGGAGGTTGCGTGCCCAGTAGCCGTACACGCGCGAGTCGCTCGCCCGGGCGGTCAGGCAGGTTCTGGACGGCTAGGTGTCAGTGACGGATCGAGAGCATCGTGTCCGGCTCCGGTTCCCGAAGGCGCGGCGGCCGGGGCTCGTCTGACCGTCGGGCGTCCGCCGTCGCGCGCTCCACCTCGCTCGCCCATGCGGCGATCTCGGCTCGGCGCGACGCTCCAAGCTTGGCGAGGATGTGCTCGACATGACTGCTCGCCGTCCTCGAGGCGATCGACAGCTCACCGGCGATCTCGCCGTTCGTCAGCCCTTCCGTTATCAGTCTCGCCACCGCGAACTCTCGTGCCGTCAACGGGTGCCACGGCTCGTCGACCGACACGTGACCGCGCGCCATCCGCCGCAGGTCATCCGCTCGATCGGCGAGCGGCCGGCTGTCGAGCCGGGACGCCACCGCCCGAGCCTCTGCGGCCAACACGGCCGCCGCGGAGAATCTGTTCTGTCGGGTCAGACAGCTGGCGAGGTCGAGGCGCGCCCAGGTGGCCTCCCAGATCCGCCCTCTATCATCCCATCCGCCGACGGCAGCCTCCAATGCCTGGCGCGCCACGCCGGTCGCGCCGGCCGCGAGTGCGATGAGGCCCCGGGCATGGGTGAGAGCCGGCACGGCCACTTCCGCGATCCCCGAGAGATGCTCGGCGCAACTTGCCAGCCAGGCCCCGGCGGCATCGGGCCGACCGGCGGCCTGCTCGGCCCGGACTCCCGTGACGACGAACGGCACCAGGAGGGCCCGCTCGCCCGTCGCCCGTGCCCGCTCGAGCCCATCGCGGCAACGGAGGGCCGCCTCGTCGGGGCGGCTTGCCAGGAGCGCGGCTTCCGCCAGACCCCAGAGGGGCGGAAGGATGAGGTCGATCGCGCCGCTCTCCTCGCCTATAGACAGGGCGGCCCCCAGCTCCGTCTCCGCCGTCTCGAAGTCCCCCTGGCCAAGGGCCACGTACCCGACGGCCCAGCGAGCCACCGCCACTGAGCGCCGGCTCCCGTGGTCGGCGATCACCTGGCGAGCCGTCTCGGCGGCATCGCTCCAGTCCCCGCCTGCCCACCCCACGACCGCGGACAGCGCGCCCAGGACGTGACGGCAGTGCGACTGCTCAACCGCGTCGGCGTAGCGCAGCCCATCCGCGATGGAGCGCTTCGCCCGCTCGTAGTCCATGACCCGAACGCCGAGCGAGGCGCCGTCGCGGAACTCGGCGATCACCAGGTCCTGGAAGTCCGACCGATGCGCGTCATGGGCGGCGGCCCAGATCGCGTCGAGACCTTCGGCGACCCGGCCATCGAGGACAACCACCATGGCCTCGAGGCCTTCCGCCTCGATCACGCCCCACGCGTCGCCACGCGCCGTGGCGCCCTCGCGCATCGTCTCGATCGTGGAGCGGGCCGCGCCGATAGCCATTCCGTCCAGGTCGGTTCGGATCGACTCGTCGAGCAACCAGCCCGGCATCTTCCCCGTCAGGCTGCCGTCAGGGAGCCCCTTGATCTCCTCGAACAACGACGCGGCCAGGGCAGCCTGCTCGCTCACGGGCCGCGCCTCCCGACGCCACATGGTGAGGACCCCGACCAGCATCTCGGCCGCCTTTGACGGCCGACCGGCGTTCAGGTAGGCCGCACGGGCGTCACGGAAGGTGCGCTCGGCGATCTCGTTCTCCTCGATCTGCATGGCCTCAATGGCAAACGCGTCGAGGAGCGCACCACGTTCTCCCTCGTCGAGGTCATCCGGCATGTTGGCGACGGCTCGCCGATAGAGTTCGAAGACCTCGCGGCGCGCCCACAGCCGATCGGCTTCACGCGCGCCCGCGACCGCAGCCTCGAACGCCTGGCGGCGGAGACCCGCGCGCTCATAGTGGAGGGACGCGTGGATCTCCGAAGCTCCCTCGAGCTGGGCCCCGAACTCGGCGGCCCGAGCGTGAAGCCGGCGACGCTCAGGCGTGGGGATTGTCCGATAGAGCGCATCGCGCAGAAGCTGGTGCCGGAAGTCGTACAGGCCGCGCATGCCGGGCGGGTCGAGGACGAAGTGGTCCACGAGCTCCTGGAGCGGTGCCTCGAGCGACTCCGGCGGTACGTCCATGATCCCGGCGAGAACCTCCGGGACGAAGCAGCGGCCGATGACGGCACCTGCCCGGGCGACAGCCTGTGCCTCGGGCGATCGCTGGCCAAGCCGGGCGATGACGGCATCCTCGATCGTGTCGGGGACGGTGGCTTCTCGAATTGCCCTCCCATCCGCTCGGGCCTCGGCGCTCAACGCACCCAGAAGCTCCTCGATGTGAAGCGGGATTCCGCCTGTGCGCTCGAACACGGCGGCCGCAACTTCCCTCGGCGCCGGGAGCCCGGTGTCGAGAATCAGGGTCGTGACGAGAGCTGTCTCCGTCTCGGTCAGCGGCGCGAGCCGGACTTCCTCCGCAATGCGCTGGGTGATGAGCCGTGCTCGCCAGTCCCGAAGGCTCGCGCCGGGCGCCACCTCCTCTGTCCGGTAGTCGCCGACGACGAGGAGCTGCCGGTCGAGTGACTGTCGCGCCAGCTCCGCGATGACCTCGAGGCTCACCTCGTCGGCCCACTGCAGGTCCTCGAACGACATCATCGTCGGACCCGGCAACGAGGTGAGGATCCGCTCGACGAACTCCATCACGAGCCGCCGAAGCTGGACATGCCCGGCCGCCCTGGTTCCATCGCTCAGATCGAGCAGCTCATGCCCGAGGGCGGCAAACGGTGGCAGCCGGGTCATCGATCGGGCCAGGTCGAGGAGCGATGCCGCCGGAACGTCGCGGTCCTGGGGAGCTACCGCCCCGGCGACCGTGAAGAAGCCACGGGCTTCCGCCTTGCTCCGGATGCCGGCCAGCAGGCGGGTCTTGCCGATGCCCGCCTCGCCGGCGAGCAGAAGGAACTGGCCCCGGCCGGCGATGACATCCTCGAGCCGCCGATCCGCGAGCTCGAGCAGGTCGTCACGCCCGACGAGAAGCGGGCAGCGGACGTCTCGTGGCGCAGTGTGCATGGGACCGAGTCTAGGCCGCGGGCATGGGTGGACATCGGTCGAATGACCGATGTCCCGCGTGGTGTGTCGCGAATCTCCACTGCTGGATCGGTAGCGAATGGACGGGCCTATCGGTCGATGGCGCGATGACCGCCGGTCGCCGCGCCGCCACCTTTGACCCGAACCACCCACACAGGAGCGACCGGTGACCAAGTTCATGGATGTTCATTCAGGGTTCGTGGGCGTTACGGCGGCGCAGCTGCAGGAGGCCCACGAGCGTGACCTCGCCATCGAAGGCGACGAGGGCGTGCATTTCGAGCGTGCCTGGCTCGACCCCGAGACCGGCAAGGTCTTCTGCCTCAGCAGTGGACCGAGCAGCGAGGCGGTCCTGCGAATCCACGAGCGCGCGGGCCATCCCACGAGCGAGATCCACGAGCTCGCGGTTGAGGTGGCGTGACCAATCGGCTTCGACCAACGCCCTGCGAGACCCGCAGAGGCACCAGTACAGGAGAAAGCAATGTCTAGTTACAAGCGAACCGCTCATCTGCTCCCCGCCGGCATCGCCGGTCTCTGTGCAACCCTCGCCATCACCGCCGCCATGGTCGGCACGGCAGCCGCCGCGGCAGCAGTGGACTTCGGCACACAGAACCTCCGGGGCGCACAGGACTTCAGGGCGTCTCAATCGGACGCCGGTCTGTCGGCGTTGACGGCGCCGGCGCAGGACTTCGGGACCCACGACTACCGTGGGGCAAAGGATCTAACGGCAGCCGACAGTACAGCCGGCACCACCATGAGCAACAAGCCCTACCAGGCCCTCCTGGTATTCTCGGCCGCGGTCGCTCGGGTTGCGCCGACCGAGGCCCTTCAGCCGGGTCAGACCGTCGCGTCGATCGCGTCCGTTGGTTCGATCGGTGACCAGGTGCCGTGGACACCTGCCTCCGTGGTGAGCTCGGCGCCCCAGCCCGGCCAGACCGGCTGGTAATCAGAGCCTAACCAGACGAAGCCCCGGATCTCCGGGGCTTTCGCCTGCCCGGCCATCGACGGCCGGCGGCGGGCTCCCGGTCCGGCGCGCGGATCCCGGCGCGTGGCGAACGGAGCCGCGGCCGCCGGAACGGCGGATCAAGCCGCGGGGGCAACGTCAAAGGAAGTGCGGCACATGTATCCAGGAACACCCGAGCAGCGCCTCTTCCTCGTGAAGCAGCGACAGGCTGAGCTGGTCCACGAGGCCCACCAATACCGTCTCGGAGCGGCTGATCGAGGCGGTCCCGCCGACAACCTCTCGACTTCGCGGTTCGGCAGCGTTCGTGCATGGCCTGCACAACTCATGACGCGAGTCCGAAGTACCCTCTCCAGTCGCGGGGAGGCCTGCATCGAACCTTGCTCCGACTGCGTCCCGTGCTGAGGACAGGACTCGATTCGGGTTCGTCCTCAGCATCGATCGCGACAGTGGGTCAAGGGCGGCGACCGTCTTCGCGGTGGCAACGGGTAGACGTCGGCCGCCGAACGGGGACGTATCATCGAATCCATGTCCGCCGCCACGTCGATGCCGTCCGACCGGCTCATCTCCGAGCTGTTCGCGGAGGGACGTCCGCTGCGGTCGCTCGAGTTCTACCCGCCCAGGGACGAGGCGGGCGTCGAGGCCCTGCGCCAGACCGCCGCGGCGCTGCGGCGAATCGAACCGGACTTCGTGTCGATAACCTACGGCGCAGGGGGCAGCACGCGGCAACGCACCGCCCAGATGTCCGCCCTCCTGCGCGATGAGTTCGGCTTCACGGTCATGCCGCACGTGACGGCGGTCAATCACACGCGGGCCGAGGTCGCAGCCGTCGCCGGGGATCACTACGCGCGGGGCATCCGCAACATCATGGCCCTGCGGGGCGACCTGCCCGACGGCCTGCCGGCGACCGATGCGTTCAAGGACGGCCTGCGCTTCGGCTCCGATGTCGTCGCCCTGCTGAAGGAACTGCACCCCGACCTGTGCCTGGGCGTGGCCGGCTATCCGGAGAAACACCCCGAGGCGCACTCGTTCGAAGCCGATCTGGCCAACCTCAGGCGCAAGGTCGACGCCGGGGCATCATTCGTCACGACCCAGCTGTTCTTCGACAACGAGGCCTACTACCGGTTCGTGGATCGGTGCCGCACCGCGGGGATCGGGGTCCCGATCGTCCCGGGCATCATGCCGGTGCTATCGCTCAAGCAGATCACGCGCATAACGAGCATGTGCGGCGCCTCGCTACCGGACCGGCTGATCAGGCGAATCGAAGCCGCGGGCGACCAGCCCGAGATAATCGAAGCCGTGGGCATCGACTGGGCACTCGCCCAGATCCGAGACCTCCTGGCCACCGGCGCGCCGGGCTATCACCTCTACATCCTGAACCGAGCCCGCAGCGCGCTCACCCTGGCCGCGGGGCTCGCCTCGTGAGGTAGGGCTCGCTCACGAGCCCCGGGCGATCTCCTCGGGGAGGTGGACGGCGAACTCGCACACCAGGTCGCCTCGCAGAACCGATCTCACGACGTCGACCCGGACGGGCTGGTCCAGCACCGCGTCCCAGTACTGCTTCTCGAAGCCGGCGCTGCACTGGCAGAAGCGCGGCGAAACGCCCGTCTCCGGGTGGAGGATCGATTCCCGCGCCCACATGCAGTGGCAGCAGAAGTAGCGTTTGCGCGCCTCGTCGGTCTCATGCAGGTACGCGTCCGCCTGGTACGGGATCTTCGTGACGTGGATCCTGTCGCCCCGGCGAACGCCGCCGCCGCAGGTCGGGGTGTCGCGCACGTAGGCGACCACGTCGTCGGTGATCGGCTGTGAGAAGTACAGCGTGCCCGCGTCCCGCAGCCCGGCCAGGTACTCGACATAGCGGCGATGCTCATCGGCGATGAACCAGTCGAGGTCGGACGCGGCCACGAAGCGCTCGCGCTCTTCGGTGAATGACCCGCCGGGTATGAAGTGAAGGTTGCCGTTCAGCACCGTCTCGAGGGTGTCTTCGTCGATCCGGCCGGACAGCCTGGCGACCAGCTCCCGCATGAAAGCGTTCTTGTCGGCCGGGGTCGCCCAGACCGGCGGAACCTCCAGGCCCGCGAAGACCTCGTCCCGGATCCCCTCACCGGCGATCTCGGCAAGCCTGCTGGAGAGGTTCTCAGGCACCTCCGCCCCGTCGATCATCTCGAGCGCCGCAACAAGGGCCTCGTCGTTCTGGGACAGCCGCGCGTAGCGGGCGATCGCTAGAACATGATCGACGGAACCCTCGCCCGTCCGGCCCAACTCCTCCACGAACCGCAGGACGTCCCCGGCCGTGGCCCGGGAGGCAGCCGAAGCCGGGCGGAACCGCCGCAGGAAGTCCTCGAATCGGCCTACCAGGCCGACGGATCGGTCGATCTCCTCGGGTGCGAGACCCCGGCTCTCGAGCAGCTCCCGGAAACCCGATTCATCCATTCGCTCTCCTCCTCGCGCCGGACGTTAGGCCGCGGCTCGGATCGGGTCAAGGGCCGAACCGGGACTCTCGCTTGGTCGAGGCTAGGTGTCGCGCTGAGCACGCGCGCGCTACGGCTCGTGGCGGGCGAGAAACTCAGCGAGGACGGCCCGGTATCGATCTGGTTCATCGAGGTGAGCCATGTGGGCGCTCTCCTCGAAGACGACCCACTCGGACCCTCGGATTCCTTCGTGGACGGTCCCAGCGATGTCTGCGGTGATGATGTCGAAGCGGCCGGATGTGACCAGCGTCGGGACGTCGATCTCGACCAGCCGGTCCCGTATGTCCCAGTCCTTCAGGGTGCCGAGATCCTGGAACTCCAGGGGTCCGTTCATCGCCAGATAGACCTCGGGGTTCGAAGGGACTTCCTCGACTGGGCTGAGGTGAGGCTCGGGTTGCGGGTGACGCGCAGCGACGTAGTGGTCGTAGAATCTGCCCACCGCCTCGATGTACTCCGGGTCATCGCATGTCCCTTCGGCCTCGTGCTTGCGGATCGTCGCCCCGACCTCGGGCGGCAGCTGCTCGAGCAATCTGTTCGACTCTGCCGCGAACTGGGGGCGGCTCGGCGGTGCCCCTGAGAGCGTGAGGCTGGCGATACCTGCCGGTTTGGTGAGCGTGTAGCTCATCGCCAGCATTCCGCCCCAGGAATGGCCGAGCAGATGGATCCGGTCGAGCCCGAGGGCACGCCGAACGTTGCCGACCTCCTCGACAAACAGATCCACCGTCCACCAGTCGGGATGGGGCTCCGGCAGCGTCGAGCGGCCGCAGCCCGGCTGGTCGTAGAAGATGACCCGCCTTCCGGTCGCCGCCATCCCTTTCAGCGACGAAATGGAATCGTGGCTGCCGCCGGGGCCACCGTGCAGGCAGAGCAATGGAAGCTTGCCGGGTTCATCCGGAACACCGCAAATGCGATACCACGTCGAGAACCCTTTGAACGGGATCCGGCCGTCCACATGTGGGATGCCGGACTGATCGCCGGCGGATTCGGTCGGCCGTTGAACGTCGCTGGTCATGTCGCCTCCCTGGTCGAGGCAATGGACGAACGTCCACCCTGACAATCCAGCGACAGCGGGCCCAGGTCAAGCCCCATCCTTTGCGACCTCACCGGCGATGGGCTGCGAGAGCGCGGCCGTCCGCGGCCACGCCCGGAGCCCCGCCGAGGAGTGCGCCGGCACAACGCTTCCAGGGGAGAACCCCTAAGGAAAGCGCCGAACCGCCCGAGTTCCCGGGTATGGACAGCATCGGTCCGATCGGGTCACTCGTGTCGCGGATCAGGGAGCTGGAGAACAGCCGGCCCAGCCCGTCGATCGCGGACGTCGCCGGCAATGCGGATGTCCCTGGTCCCGACACGCCGACCGCTCCCGAGTTCACTTCGAAGTACGAGATGGCGGCCCTCTGCAACGCCCTGCGCGCCAACGCCGATCAGGCCCTGACCCTGATCCAGATATTCGACGGACCGCACTCGCGAATGGAGTGACAGAATAGCGAGCGGCGGCGACGCTGACACCAAGAGGGGTATTGGGATGATCACCCGCAGGGCGAGGTTCGTTCTAGGGACCTTGGTGCCGGCAGCGATCGTCGTCTCGGCCCTGGGCGGCGTCGTCGCGGAGACGCGAGCAGCCTCTACGACCTCTGTGCCGCAGAAGCCGGCCGCGACGGTCACCGTCGTCGATCCCGCCGGCGTTCCTGCCGCGCTTGACCGTGGCTCGGACACCGCACCGATCGTTTCCGAATCCTTGGCGGGCCCCGCCGAGACCATTCCCGACGCGAATGACACAGTTCCACCGGCCGAGGCCCCGCTGCAGGTCGCCGACGCCGATGTGTCGGGGCCGTCCGCCTCTGCGATCGTCCCTGACTCGGGCGCCGCAATCACGTCTGCGCCAACGACCTGGAGTCTCGATCTCTACGACTCACGAGCCGAGCGCTGGCAGGGCGCGGACTACACCGCCTGCACCGCCGCCTCTACGGAATCGATGCTCAACACAATCGCGTACGACGGATCCGCCTCTGCCTTGGTCTGGGTGGCCACGACTTCCTATTCGACCCAGAAGTCGATCCTCGCCTATGAGCGTGCGCACATGACCATGCTGCAGAGCTCGGCCGGCAGCGATCCACACGGGTGGCGCAACGCCCTCAACTACTACGGCTGGGGCAGCACCAACGCCGGCGTGTATCGCGACGCCTCCTACGGGTCGTTCGATGCCGCCGCCAGGGCCGCAGTGTCCGCAATGGCCCGCACCCACGAGCCGGTGGGCATCCTGGCCCACGCGGGTGGCCATGCAGAGTTCGTCACCGGCTACGTGGTCACGGGTGCCGATCCCGAAACCGGCTCGACGGCCTTCACCATCGTCAGCGTCAACCTCACGGACCCGCTCCGTTACGAGGGACACAGCGACACGGCGATCACTTATGCCCAGTGGCGTTCGGGCGGAGCATGGGTCCGGTTCTCCGCATATATGCAGACCGACTCGCCCTACACAGACCCGATCGACGGCCGTGTCGGCAACAGCGAGTGGTATGGCAAGTGGGTGCTGATCGAGCCGGTCCGGCAGGGAGACGTGGTGGATAGTCCCAGACCCTTGCGCTACACGTCAGCTGGGGCCCCTTTGCGCGGATAGGAACCTCTGCAGTCGAGGCTGGTTCACTTGATCGGGGCGCTGGCCGGTCTCGCCAAGCTCTTCGCTTTCGGTACCTGCAACTCTCGCCCCGACAGCACGCCGCGGAGCGCTGCTAGCATTAGGTTCTCATCAGGGCGAGAGCGTTTCGCCAGCCGTGACGCTTGGGCGTCCTTGGAGCCCGACGAGCAATTGTTGTATGAGTTAGATGGTGCTCCGTTCGCGATCATCACCGTTTCGCAGTATTCCGAGCGGTTGCCAAGCGGCACATGGTCCAGCGTGGAGTCCGACAATCCTCTGGACGGCTGAGTTGGCCCGGATGGCCGGCTCACAGTTGGCACTCACGAGTACCGAGTACTGGATTCGCAAGGGAATGACCTGGCGGCAGTCACAGTCGCACTGGCGCCCTAACGTATCCAAGTACGGAGCAGCCGGCGCCATCGCACTCACCGATGAGTTCGTCCGGCCGATTCCCGGGAAAGGGTTCCGCAGCGCAGTGGGAGCCCGTGGGATCGTCATTGGAACGAGGCGACGGCAGGCTGATGCTGCCGTCACAGTCGGAGGCAAGTGGCTATGTCGCACTGCAGGCGTAGCAACGGCGATGGCCACCCTGCCTGAGCCTCGGCGCGCCACATTCACGGAGGACCCGCGGGTTGCCCTGGATAGATGATCCTCGGGTCAGGCAGGCGCTGCGCCGAGCCGCAGCCGGAGCCGGAGCCGGAGCGCTGGACACTGCTCCGCTCGATGATGAGACCCCGCCCGATGATGAGACCCCGCCCGATCGAGGCGTCTCCGGGCGTACTTTGGGAGCGATCCGGGCAGGCCTTCCCAAGGGTGCGTTGATCCTCGGGTCGCTGTTCATCGTCAACGCGGCCGCGGCGTTCCTGGCACGAAAGGTGCTGGCCCACGTGTTCGGCGCCGGCGCCGAAACAGACGCTCTGTTGGGCGCAATCTCACTGACCTCGTTCCCGGTGAACCTGTTGATCCTGGGCGGGATCGTGGGACCGTTCCTCCCGCTCTTCATGGGGCTCAAGGGCGACGCAGAGGAGAGCGCCCGTGAGTTCGCTCGCACCATCCTTACGGCCGCCTTGATTGCGATGGGCGTGGCCGTCACGTTCTTGTTCGTCTTCGCCCCGTCGGTCGCGCCGATTGCCGCTCCTGGATTCAAGGGCGATCAGCTAGACACCTACATCGCCCTGATTCGAATCGTCTGCCTGGGCCAGATGGCCATAACGGCCTCTATGGTGCTCGGCGAGGTGCTGATCGCAGAACGCAGGTTCGTGACCTACGGCCTGGCCGAGTTCGCCCAGTACGCCGGTCTTGCGGCAGGTTCGCTTGCGCTCGGCGGCATCCTGGGCATATACGGGGCCGCCGTGGGGTTCCTGGTCGGGGCCATGGGCCATCTTGGTGTGCGCCTGCTCGGGATCTACAGGACCACGTTCCGACCGAGACTCTCGATGTCTCTGGGGGCCGCCGGCGTGGCCGAGTTCGCGGTGCTCATGTTGCCCAAGATGGTCAGCTCCGGACTCGTTGGGCTGCTGATGCTGTACTTCAACCAGATAGCATCCACACTCGCCCCGGGATCGATAACCTCGGTTTCCTACGCCCAGGATTTCCAGAGCACCGCGGAGAGTGTGGTCGGCCTGGCATTTGCCCTGGCGGCCTTTCCGGCTCTCTCGTCCGCGGCGGCCGCCGGCGACCGCAGGACGTTCAAGAGGCTCTTCCGGACAAACGCCATCACCATCGGGTTCTTCTCGACCGTGGCCGCAATCTTCCTGGCGGCGTTCGCCGGCTTCATCTCCGGGTTGTTCAAGGGCGGGGCGTTCGACGACACCGACGCGGCGCGGATGACCATGGTCCTCGTCATCCTGGCGATCTCGGTCCCGTTTGAGAGTCTTGTCGAGTTGTACGCCAGGGCCATATACGCGACTCACAACACCGCGGAGCCAGCGGTCGCCGTTGTGACGGGGTTTGTCTCGGGTGTTGTCACGACGACGGCACTCTCCGGCAGCCTGGGCCTGGCGGCTCTTCCGGTCGGCTACGTGGCGTTCCGCGTCGTCCATCTGCTGACGCTGTGGTTGTTCCTCCGACCGCGGATGGCCCGCATCGGCCCGACGTCCCGCTGGGCTCGCGCGATTGCCCGGGACCTTTGGGGAGATACCCGGTTCGTCCACCGGCGGTCTGTACCCGCCGGACGAATGGCCGCGATACTAGCGTTGGTGGCAGGTCTGGCCGGCGGCACCTTGCTGGCCGGCTCGGAGGCCCTCAGCAAGGTCACGATTATCGGGGAACCCCAGATCACTCCCTGGGCCCGAGTCGCCCCTCTTCGTACTCTTCCGCCAGTGACCGCCGCGCCCAGTCCAACCCAGGAGGCCTTCTCCGGCCCAACGGCTACACCGGGCCCGTACACCCTGGATCTCTACAAACAGGGAGACTTTGTCAGCGAGATCCTGGACACGTGGTGCGTGCCTGCGGCGATGCAGACGTCCATCAACATCATGAACGCCACGCCCGATAAGTCGCGCGACACTCAAGCGAGACTCTTCGATCTGGCCGTTTACAAGGGTGGAAGCTCAGTCGCTGGAGCCGACCCCACCGGCTGGGCTGCGGGCCTGACGTCCCTCGGATACGGGAACTACGCGGTCGGCGCGAAGCCGAACATGGTCGACGCCGTGGCCATGGTCGTCAAACAGATTGCGCTAACGGGTCGACCGGGCGGCCTCCTCGTCTGGAACGGGTGGCACTCTTGGGTGGTCTCCGGCTTTACAGCGACGGCTGATCCTGCCACGACGGATAGCTTCACCGTCCTGTCTCTTCGGATTGAGGATGTGTGGTATCCGCGGGTCTCCAACCTCTGGCCCAAGTCCAGGCCGCCGGACTCGGACGTCAAGGTCGAAGCACTCGGTCCGGACTACGTGAAGTGGACCCAGGGGGTCATGCAAGGTCGGACGAACAACTACGTCTTCGTATATCCGGAGTTGTAGCGAGCGTGTCCTGCTATCGTGCCCTGACGACCATCCCACACTCCGCGGCGGCCTACACTCCGCGGCGGCCCACACTCCGCGCCAAGCGCGTCCCGGCGGCCGGGGCTCTGTCACCGACTAGACGAAGCTCGCGGGGCGTGACTACAATCCATTGGGAGGGGTCCAGGTGCAAGTCGCGGTCGTGATCGCACAGCTGCTCACTGCGCTGGGGCTTTTTTTTACCCCTTCAACCTCCGGTCCGGTTCAGACAGACTGGACGTTCGACCTGTACAGCGCGTCGGGAGTGCGCTACCAGAACCCGGATTACTCTGCTTGCACGGCTGCGACAGTCTTGATGTCGCTGAACCTGTCGGCCCAGACAACCTCATGGTCAGCGACGACCAGCTACGACGAGCAGAAGGCCGTCCTGGCGTTCGAGCGGGCGAACATGACCATGCCGACCAGCTACAAGGGCTCCGACCCTCACGGCGCTCGCAACGCACTCAACTACTTCGGCTGGGGCTCGATGTCGGCAGGCATCTATTCTGACGTAGCCTGGCCTACGTTCGGGGCCGCCGCCAAGGCCGTCGTGTCGTCAATCGCCCGCCTGTGGAAGCCCGCCATCGTCTTCGCCTGGGGTGGCGGACACGCGCAGCTTGTGACGGGCTACAAGACTCACGGTGCCAACCCGGCCATCAGCGACGACTTCACAGTCACCGGGATCTACCTGACGGACCCGCTACTGGGGAGCATCTCAGTGGTAGACAAGACGGGAGCCCACAACCTGCAGACCATCGGGCAGGACCAGTACATCAGCTTGGCGCGCTGGCGCTCTGGGACGACGCCAGTTCGGTTCTCCCAGTACTGGCAAACCGAATCGACCTACCGAGACCCAATCGATGGCAACCTGGGCAAGTGGGAGTGGTACGGCAAGTTCGTCGCAGTCATCGCAGAACGCTGATGGCATTGCGGCCGCCCACGACGTACCAGCGAATCGCAGTTACGGCGTCCTGATCCCCATCGCCGCTCTCCAAGCGCTCGGCGAGGCGCTGAGCACGAAAGGGGAACTGGAGCGGGAGATGGGTCTCGAACCCGAGACATTCAGCCTGAAGGCGTGGACCTCTATGCGCCGTGGCTTCCTTCGTGGGAGACCGAGCGTAGCGTGTCCAGTTATCGTGTCGTCGTCGGCGCCGATTGACCGCTTTCAGGGCTTGGGACTCGAGCCCTCGCTACACGAGGCAGCGCAGGTGAAGGTCGCCGATCCGCTGACTCCGACCAGGCGCCCGGCGGCGTCGAATGCCATCACGTACCACGTGTACGTCGTACCGGGCAGGGGCGAGGCGACCGGGACGAGGTTCGGGTAGAGGCTCGAGGCGTCGCTCGAGCCGAAGACGGCGTGGGTGTCCGAGCCGTTCCAGGCCCAGGCCAGTCCGGCCGACGTGGTGGTCGTAACCCCGTACGAGGTCGCGCCGGGGACCGCCGACCAGCTCAACGTTGGACCGGCCCCGGTGGCATGAAGGCCGCCCACGGCGGTGCAGGGGAGCATCGCCAGGCCGCTGGCGAGGGCGCCCAGCCCGGGACAGACCGGTGCCGCCGAACCTGCGGTCCCGGCCGCGCCGGCCGGAGCTGAAGATCCGGCGCCGGCGCAGCCGCCCAGGGCCAGCATCGCGATCGCGAGGAGAAGGCCGGCGCGGCGCATCAGCAGTTCCCCGTCGAGGTGCACCAGGCCCGGAAGCGCGGCGGCGAGGGTGGATCGGTCTGCCCCATCTGCGCGGCCATGGCATCGATATGGTCCCACGTGTCCACACCTTGACTCAGAGTGGCCCGGTCCGAGGCGCTCAGCGACGCGCCGGGAGGGATCGACGAAGTCATCTTGTCGAACCACTGGTCGGCCAGGTCGCTGATGCCGGCCGCCATCGTGCGGGACAGCTGGAGGGCAAAGTCCGGCTCGCCCAGGAGCGTGACCGCGACCGAGAAAGGCTCTTGCACCGAGGGCCAGAGCTGGGCTGCCTGGTCCGAGCGACCGGCGGCGAACAGGTGCCTTATCAGGGTGGCGACTGCCATCATCGCCCCATTGAGGGCGTCCTTCTGCGATGACACCGAGCATCCGCACAGCAACACCAACCCCAGGTCCAGCTCGAGATCGTGCGCCTTGTCCTCGAGAGCGGACATCGCCGCGGCGTCATGCTCGGCCTGGGCGGCCAGACCGGTTATGTCCGAGACGTCCTTTGTCAGCCAGGGGAGCACCCGCGGGCCGAGGAAGGTGAAGAGGTACCGCGTGAGGCAGGCGCGGTCGCCCTTGGCTTTGATCGCGTTGAGGTCCGCGGCCATGGAGTTGGCCCCGGCAAGCGCGGCCTTGCGGTCGTTGTCCGGCAGGGCCGCGACCTTGGCGTGCAGATCGTCGATCATCTTGTTGATGCGGTCGCCCGTGGCCGCGATCGACCAGCTCGGAGCGTAGGTGTCGGTGACGGCCAGCCCCTCCGACGCGTAGGCCCGCTTGGACGCCTCGTAGACGTCGGACTTGAACGTGCCGACCGCATGTCCGCAGTAGGCCTCCTGCGCGTAGAGGCGGACCGTGTCCTCGGCGCTGCCGGTCCCGCCGAAGCCACCGCCGAGCCCGCCGGCACCGACGCCGCCGATCGACATCTGGCCCGTGAGCCTTCCCGAGAGCGTCGCGTCGGCGGGCACGAAGGCCCCGACCTCGGTCGTGAGCGTGCCGGTAGCTTCGCCGCTGAGCTCGACCTCGATCTCCGGGGGCAGGACCCCGCTTGAGCCCGAGTAGGTCATCGTCACCGCCGCGGTGCCGGAGATCTCGCCCTGCCCGTCAACGTGGAGCGTCAGATCGGCGTCGAACGACTGGCTGAACGTGACCTGCAGCTTGCCGCCCGTGGCCTGGAACGTGGCCAGCATATGGCCGGTGTAGTCGCCTTCGGCGAGCGGCACCACCACGGGAACCGGCGGGGTGCAGGAGTCCGAGTCATCGGCTCGGACATCTGTGGGCACCAGGCCGGCCACGAGAACCATGGCAACGACAAGCGCGCCGAAGCGCTGTGCTACGCGTAAGCGATCCGGCCCAGCCACGCGGCACCTCCTCCGAACCCCGGGTCCGCTCGTGACAGGCGATTGGTATCACCGGGGACCGGGGGACGGGAGAGCCGAACGTCGCGAACACGCGGCGGGCGATCTACGCCGGCGACGGAGGCTCCGAGGTCAATGAGGAGCTGGAACTGGAGCGGGAGACGGGTCTCGAACCCGCGACATGCAGCTTGGAAGGATCAGACCACCTGCAGCGATATGTGCGCAAACCTGAGCGGCGTCAAGGACGGTTCTGACGATAGGGAGCGGCGGTCGGGAACGCAACGCGGCAGGCGATGGCCGGCGGATCGGCTACTGAAACCCGTACGCCGCCACGGCACGATCCCTGTTATCCGAGCCAGTGTGCCGCCGGCCTGGATATGAACTCACCGACATCGATCCCGTCGCCGCCGACCAGGAGCATCCGTCCGGGATTGAACGTTGCCGCAAACGCCTCCATGCCCGGCAACGACTGCGGCGATCGACCGCTCTTCACCTCGATCGCAGTCGTCAGACGTCCGGAGCGCGTCACGAAGTCCACCTCGCGGTTGCGCTCGCGCCAGTAGGCAGCCCGGCGCCTCGGGTCAGAGCAGGCCGCGGTTGTGCAACCGTTGCTGCTCCCAGGCGGCGAAGTTGAGTGGCGGCGGCACGATCTCCTCTGGCGGCTTTGGCCGCAGCATCGCTGCCTTGTCGCCACAGCCCGACACGCACAGGCCGCAGCCGATGCAGCGGGCGCGGTCCACGAGGTACTGGCCGTCTTGCTCCGAGATGGCACCCACGTGGCAGCGGTCCAGACAGACGGCGCAACCAGTGCACGATTCCTGGTCGATCTGGGCGAAGTAGTTGGCCTGGGCCACGGAGTGGTCGATGCCCCACTCGCCGATACCGCGCAGCAGGCCGCAGCAGCAGGCGCAGCAGTTGCAGACGTAGCCGACGCCTTCCATGACGTTGCTGACCGTATGGACAAGGCCGATCTTCTCGACGTCATCGAGGAAGGCGAGAGCTTCCTCCTGCGAGCTGGTGCCCTCCCGGCCCGGGTCCTCCGAATTGGAGAACCAGAGGCATGCCTTGACCGGGAAGTCGCAGCGGCGGCTGTCGAGCAGGTCCTGCTGCACCCGGCAGACGCAGTCACCCACGACGAACGATTTGGCCCCGAGCAGGATCGCACGGACATCGTCGTACGGCAGCACCCATTCGGACTTGACGGCCGCCCGTGCCGGCACCACGCGGTGGATCGCCGGTTGAGCCATCATCAGCGCCGCGCCGCCTCCGCTGAAGTACTCCTCGACGAGCTGCGCGAACTCCGCGTCGGGGGTGGTCTGCATGTAGCTCTCGTAGCTGCCGACGACGAACGGCGCCAGGCGGAACCCGCGGGCACCAGGCTTCGAGTTGACCCAGACCAACTCGCGCCGGGCGAGGTCCTTGAGAATGGCGGCGGCCCGGTGGGTGTTCACCCCGCCGCGCTCCGCGATCCTGGCCACCGGCTCCGGTGTGGCCGTCATCACAGCCGCGAGCGCCGCCTCCTCGGGCGTCAGCATCCTGCGCAGCAGTCGCAGCTCGACGCCGGACTCGGTGCGGGGGAAACCGTTCGCCAGCCGGTCGAGAGCGGCGGCCAGGCGTTCGTACTCGTCGTCCATGAAGGCACCCCCACATCGGCGTTGACGGCCAGAACGTACCACCGCGCTTCCTGCCCGCATAGCGACAAGGCGCCAGACGTGCGACGAGAGACTCAGGCTGAGCCCCGTGGGGAATGTAAGAGACGAAGTGGAGCGGGAGACGGGTCTCGAACCCGCGACATTCAGCTTGGAAGGCCGGAAGGCGTTAGCCCAATAGCGCCCCGCGTGGAAGCCCGAGCGCAGCGTGTCCAGTTATCGTGTCTTCGCGAGGGCGCCGAGTAGCCCCGAGGGCCGTCACCGTGAGAGTGGCTTCCCGCCACCCATGACGCGACGCCGACGTTGGTCCGGTCGTCCAGGCGACTGTGGACCATGCATGCGGATGAGAGGATCTGCGTGCACGGGGGCTTAGACACGCGGCCCACACTCTGGCCGCCGGGACCGCGCCGAGCCACTGGCGAGACCGACCCGTGGATTGGGTCCCCTGCGGGAGGGCACTGACATGGGCGTCTGCGATGTCGTTGGCTGGATCGTCAAGCCGCCCACCGTGGGAACCTGCGAAGGGAGCCCGGTCGCGTTCAGGGGCGTCGAGAAGGTGGCTATACATCGCCCCGTCGGCGGCACTTCCAGTTGGCTTCGCCTCGGTCGCCTTCCCCTGGCCAGCTTGCTCGTCGCCGTCGCGCTCGCGGGCTGTTCGCCAAGCGCGACCACTTCGCCGACGGCCGCCCCGGTATTGACATTTGGCCCAAGCCAGATCGGCCCAATGACCACGGCTCGCTCCTGGCACACGGCGACCCTGCTCTCCGATGGCCGCGTCCTGATCTCGGGAGGCGGGAACAGCTCCGCTTATCTGGCCTCAGCCGAGCTATTCGACCGAACGACCGGCACCTTCCGCCCGACCGGCGCGATGACTGCCGTCCGCTGGGCCCACACCGCCACTCTGCTCTCCGACGGCCGCGTTCTCATCGCCGGAGGCCACGACAACTCGGCGTACCTGGCCTCAGCCGAGTTATACGACCCTAAGACCGGCGCATTCAGCCCGACCGGCTCGATGACTGCCGAACGCGGCGCTCACACGGCTACCTTGCTCTCGGACGGCCGCGTCCTCATCGTCGGCGGCGGCAACACTTCGCCGTATCTCGCCTCGGCCGAGCTATACGACCCGAGAACCGGCAAGTTCAGCCCAACAGGCTCGATGACCACCCCCCGCGCCTTCCATACCAGCACCCCGCTGTCCGACGGCCGCGTGCTGGTCGCCGGAGGCATCGCCGGCACCGCATCGGGCAACGCATCGGCTGCAGCGTCAGCAGAACTGTATGACCCGAAGACCGGTAGGTTCAGCCCGGCCGGCTCGATGACCGCCGCCCGCGGCCTGCACACCGCCACTCAACTCTCCGACGGCCGCGTCCTCATCGCCGGAGGCACCACCGGGCAGGTGGTTCTCGCTTCGGCCGAGTTGTACGACCCGAAGACCGGCAAGTTCGGCCTGACCGGCTCGATGGCCGGCGCGCACGAGGTTCACACGGCCACGCTGCTCACCGACGGCCGCGTCCTCGTCGCTGGGGGGGCGGGGCCCAACGGTTCATATGTGCTCTCCGCAGCCGAGTTGTACGACCCGAAGACCGGCACCTTCAGCGAGACCCGCCGCATGGGTACCGAGCGCGTGAACCACACCGCCACTTTGCTCTCCGACGGTCGCGTCCTCGTCGCCGGGGGCTACGTTGGCCCCAGTGGGTTTCTCGCGTCCGCCGAGGTGTTCGAGCCGCCCTTGGGGTTCTCCTTCCCGATTACGCCCTCGGCCACCACGACGCCAATCACGACGCCGACCCCGGGGCCGACCGGCTCATCCTGGTTCCACCCGACCGGCTCCATGACCGTCCCTCGCGACTCGCATACCGCCACGCGGCTCTCCGACGGTCGAGTCCTGATCGCCGGAGCCTCCGACGATGTCGCCTCGGCCGAGCTGTACGACCCGGCGACCGGCACGTTCACCAAGACCGGCTCGATGACGACCGGTCGCGGAGATCACACCGCCACGCTGCTCGCCAACGGCCGCGTCCTGATCGTCGGCGGCGAGGGCTACGAGGCCAGCGCCTCGGCCGAGTTGTATGACCCGAAGACCGGCACCTTCACCGCGACGGGCCAGCCGATCACACCTCGCTACTCCCACACCGCTACTCTTCTGCCCGACGGCCGCGTCCTCATCGCCGGGGGCTATGGCGTCATCCCTGAGGACGCCAGCCCCAGGCCCAGTGGCGAACGTGGTGAACCGGTTCTTGCCTCAGCCGAGTTGTATGACCCCAAGACCGGCAAGTTCACCGCGACCGGCCCGATGACTTCCGAGCGCTTCGGCTACACCGCGACCCTGCTCTCCGACGGCCACGTGCTCATCACCGGAGGCGCGAACCTCGCCGACTTCAGTGTTCGCGTCTCAGCCGAGCTGTATGACCCGAGGACCGGCACGTTCAGCCGGACGGGTTCGATGACTTACCAACACTGCTACCACACGGCCACGGCACTTCTCGACGGCCGTGTCCTGATAGCCGGGGGCTGCGACAACAAGGTCTTGGCCGAACTCTACGACCCCAAGACCGGGAAGTTCAGTCCGGCCGGTTCGATGACAACCGCTCGCAATATGCACACCGCCACGCGGCTTCTTGACGGCCGCGTTCTAATCGCCGGAGGTGGGGGGTGGGGGCCTCGGCTCGCTTCAGCGGAGCTGTACGACCCCAGCACGGGCACCTTCACCGCGGCCGGATCGATGACTACCGACCGCCTCCACGACACTGCCACTCTGCTCTCCGACGGCCGTGTGCTCATCGCCGGCGGCTATGCCGGGAACAGCCCACTCGCCTCAGCCGAGCTGTACCAGCCCTAGGGTTTCGGCTCGGCCTCGAAGCGCCGAACGACCTGGACAGGGAAGATGCCCGCCTCTGGTGTCATTGGCTCGCACTGGTCCGACAGCCTGCGGCGGCGGTGCCAACCGGTCACTTGGCCAAGAAGGAGGGACCACGCCCGGCGGGGCTCGAGCAGGCGCCCGGTCAGCGACTCAGGCGGCCTTGAGTTGATCTCAAGGGGAAGTGGAGCGGGAGACGAGTCTCGAACCCGCGACATTCAGCTTGGAAGGATCAGACCACCTGCAGCGATAAGTACGCAAACCGGATCGTCGTCACGTACGCCGTCGAGTGTATCGCGTTGGATGCCCTGGGCGGTCGGGTCAGAGTTGACATCCGCGAGGCTAAAGTCGACCCGAAGCCGTCGCCAGTTCGTCCGCTGGTGGAAGCGCACACGGCTCTCCTCGAGAGCCTGGCCAGTGTCCCAGACTCCCCCGACCCACAACGAGGTCGTCTCGATCACCTCTTTGTCAGGAGGAGGAAGAGGCCGCCCGCAACCACGAGCACCGCGATTCCGGCGACAAAGACCCAGTTGCCCCACCACATGTCCTTGTTGACCCGGCCGACCACGATGAGGATCGCGGAGACCACCGCCAGCAGGGTCAAGAATGGATGGTCCATCACACGAGACGGCATCTAGATCCTCCGATCTCTGCGGCCCGATAGGGCCCGAACATGCTGTACCTACCCACGAGCGTTACCCACGGAACACATCCATGAACCGCACCCGGGCCCCGATGCGCATGGCTGCATTGGTATACATGCGGCCGGCCAGCCAGGTCAGGCCGACGATGGATGCCACGATTAGCGCTACCGCCAGGCCGACCTGCCAGAGAGGCACGTCGCTGGCCGCCATCCGCACCGCCATGAGGATTGGGGCGAACGGCGGAAGCAGCGAGCACACCGTGGCCAGGGGGCCGCTCGGATTCGGCAGCGCGGCGTACATGAGCAGGTACCCCGCGATCTGGAGGATCGAGATCGGGGCGATGGCGCCCTGGACCTCCTCCTGGCGCGAGACGAGGGAGGCGACCGCGGCATAGGCAGTGGCGTAGAAGAGGAAGCCGAGCAGGAACCACAAGATATCGCCCAGGATCGAGGCCACGCCTAGGGCCGGGATCGCGGCGACATTGGTCACGTGGACCGCGACTAGCGCGGCCGCGCCCACGATCGTGAGCTGCAGGAGACCGACTAGGCCGATCCCGATGACCTTGCCCGCGAGCAGGCGGCTCGGCTGGATAGTGGCGAGCAGGATCTCCATGATCCGCGTCGCCTTCTCCTCGACCACGCCCTGGGCCACCATATTCCCGTACTGGCCGAGCGCGATCCAGAGGATTATTCCCAGGGCCAGGCTGGCGAACAGGTTCTCGTTGTCCTTGGGTGTCTTGGGCTGCAGAAGCTGGACCGGGACCAGGGCCATGGCCGACTTGACAGCAGCCGGTGTGAGGCCGGCGTCGGAGAGCCGTGCGGCCTCCGCGGCCAGGGATAGGGCGGACTCGACGTTCGATGGGATCGCATCCTTCGCCACCGCCGTCGGTGCGGTCGACGACCCGATCACGAGAACGTCGAGCGTGCCCGCTGCTATCTGCGCCTTCCCCGCGTCGACATCGGCGATGTTGCTGACCGTCACGCTCCCGCCCAGGGCAGCGGCAGTCGCCGTGAACGACTGCTCGAGCGCCTGCGACCCGCCGCTGAAACCGATCCGCACCGGGGCGGTCTTGCCGGCGAGAAGCGACGCGGCGACGATGCCGACAACCACGAGGGCGGCCATCACGATGGTGCCGCCAACGAAGACGCGCGAGCGCAGACGCATGCGGACCTCGCGGCGAGCGACGAGGACGGTGGTCGGCAGGCGGCGCGTTCCCAGGCTCAGAAACCGCGCGTTCATGCCGCGGCCTCCTCGATGACCGTCCGGAAGATCTCGCCGAGGGTGGGCTCAACGCGCTCGAACTCGCGCACCGGTCCCGTGTTCAACCCCGCCTGGAGCAGCGCCTGATCGTCGACGCCCGGATCAAGCTCAAACAGCCGCCGGGTGCCGTCGGCCCGCACGAGCCGCACGCCCGGCACGCCGCCTTCCCAGTCGCCCGGGGCCCCGGGGACGTCGATCCAGCGGCGCTCCTGCCCCCCGGCCCGGAGCTCGTCCACGGTGCCGCAGGCGACCATCTTGCCGCGATCGATGATTCCTACCCGGTCGCAGATCCGCTCGACAAGCTCGAGCTCGTGGCTCGAGAAGATGACGGGGACTCCTGCGTCCGCCCGTTCGCGGAGCACGCCCGCCATCACGTCGACGGCGACCGGGTCGAGCCCGGCGAACGGCTCGTCGAGCACGAGGACGTCCGGACCGAAGACCAGTGCGGCGGCCAGCTGGACACGTTGCTGGTTGCCAAGGCTGAG
>Ga0209777_10000436_pt1 | contig 69983 bp, 97 predicted proteins | sample FrelakmetHBP12HB_FD_187147 | JGI IMG/M metagenome (GOLD analysis project Ga0209777, IMG submission 187147) | Freshwater lake sediment microbial communities from the University of Notre Dame, USA, for methane emissions studies -HBP12 HB (SPAdes)... | ecosystem: Environmental > Aquatic >...
TGTTGGCACTGGTTGTCTCAGCTCTGGTCAAGGTTAGGGTCTTTCCGAGTATGTTAAAGTCCCTGTTCTCAAGGTCAGTTAGCCTATATGCTGAAGTAATAGTGCTATCTAATCCCTCTTCGAACTCTAGCTCATACTCGAACATTGTGTCGCCTGACGCAAATTTGAGGAAGTCTCCTACATCATTTGCACCATTCTGGTCCCACACAACCGCACCGTTATCAACATCGTCAAACCTCAAGTATTGGTTGTACTTTGTTGTTCCCTGCTGGTTTGTTATTGAACCGCCCTTCAAAGCCTGCAAGTCATCTACTGTCAGCACAGCTTTGACGTCTCCAATTTTCTCGTTCAGCTCCAGGATGTCTCCTGATGCTGCGATCTGAGCAGAGTCTCCGGTCACACTGACCACTGAGCCGCCGCTAGATACGGTTGTCTTAAGCACTGCAGCTGCCTGCACTGCCGCCGTGATAGCGTTTGCTCCTAAGATGTCTTCTGCTCCAGCATTGGCACCAAAAACGAACTTTCCGCCAAATGTTCCGTCACTGCCTATAAACAGTGGCTTCGGAAAGTCGGCCAAATCTGCGGCAGACGCACTTAGAATGGTGGCACCTAGCATAAAAGCGCCAACACCTAGAGCCGCTATCTTTTTAATGGCTCTTCTTACCTTCATGGTTGTTACACCTCCGTGTTTTTTCGGCTATCTTTAGGGTTTTTGCTTGTCTCTGGCATTTCCGTCATCACTTCATTGGGTTCGCTGTCTACTCTAGCCCTATCGTAATTACCCTATTGTATGAAACTACTGCTTTATAAAGTTTTCGTAAAGAAAATTGGGTGTTTATCCTCGATAAACCGGCATACGGGCTGAAGTGCCAGAATCCTTCATTTTCAGGCGATTGTTACTCAAGAATAAAGACATATGTTGTATATGCCTGGCCTTTATAAACCCCCCTAAAACACGCTGTTTTTGCGCAGTTTTGATGCTTTTTTATTAAAAAATGCATGCGGGGAGAAGGAATATCGGCGGCATTTGTCCATACAAATGGCGCGTTCGAACCCTCGTAAGCACTAAGCTAACAGGTGTCTTACAGCCATCACGGCATTGCTCCCAACACCGCTGGACTGACCTAGGCTTGGACCTCTGTGTCTGTCCCGTTTGGCCACTCCGGCATCCCCGCATGATTTCCTTGTAAAGGACAGGCAAAAGGACAGGGCTGGATTATAAAAACATTTGGTTTTGTAAAGCAAAACAATAAGAATAATAAAAAATATAAAATAGAGATAGTCAGCAATTCTTGCCGTGTTCTTTCCTGAGCTTCGAGGTTATGCCAAAGCCGCAGCTGCTGCAGTAGCTTTTCCTGGCATGGTAAGTTCTCCTGCCGCAGCGCCTGCACACTATGTGCGTTTTCTTGCCGCTCTTCTTTCCGTGAGAAGAAGTTCCCTTTGTCATCTTAAGTTGTCCGCTTACTCAGGCGAAATCATTATGATTGTGTCGCCCCTTATGAAGGCAACGCCAAGCTTTCTCTTGACCTGTCCATCAACCATCTCTTCAGCGTGCTCCAGCACAACGTTGATGTGGATGTCAAACGCCTTGAGGTTTCCTATATACTGCTTGTTGTTCTTCAGTTCAACTATTACCCTTTTGTCCCTTGCTTTGTTCAAAGCATCTAGGGGCCTTGAAGCTTCCATCATTTTTCTAACCTCCAAAATCAAAAAATCAATTAGCTCGGGGAATAATCCCTCCATATATAAACTTTGCGCTGGGAGAATCATGAGTTCCAAGGGAGATTGTTTTATGCAGAACAAATAAGTTTAAATATTTCAAAGAGTTTCTATAGACTATGGCCGAAAATAATATAGGGGACCTCCTTGACCCAAACAGCCCTATTGATAAAGAAATAATTGATCTTCTTGAAAGATGCCCAATTCTTCTGAATGTAGATTTCTTAAAAACGCATCCAGGCATAATGGGTCCGCTTGGTTTTTTACATTCTGCTTCCAAAGGTCCTCAAGGTTCTAAAGTATATGAAAGATATGGTGTGAAAACAACCGAGGAATATGTGACCTTGATTCAAAACGGAGACGAGGCTGCCATACAAGGTTACGAAAGGCTCAGGAATATACTTTGTCTTTGAAGGGCTGGTTCTAAATTATTTGCTGGCTGTAAGCGGGCCATCCTAACCATAAGGCTTATTAATTGCAGAACGATTCCTCTTAAAAAAGGGGATGAACTCCCGGGTTTTCTCGGAGGCTGTTATGTTAGAATCAATAATACTACAAAGCCAAGCGAATGGAGTAACCCTGCGGTTCAAGCAGGGAACCAAAGAGCCTGAGCTATTTGAAGCGCTCGTTGAACATCTGGAGGAATTTTATGCATCCCAATTCTTTGACAAGGTCAAAGACCCCAACAACTTTATTGGCGCAGAGGATGATTTTATAGGATATGCCCTTGAGCCTGTTACAATTGAAGAGCTGAAGAGCCCAAGAGGCGCTCCAAGGTGGGCACATTCCGTATACGGTATCATGGCACGACCGGGCATGACACGCCACACAGGCACAGTAGAAGTATTCCCAATTGAGGAGTATACCTGTTTTGTGAGATTTTCTTATTATACCAAGCCCGCTCTTTTCCGAAAAATGGAATTAGACGCTGAAGCAAGCAATGAGCATGCGCGCAGATTTTACGAATACACGCAGCGTGCGCTTAATCCAGAGTTAGCGCCCAGGAGACTATACTTGGTAAAGTTTCTCACAGACAGCCCTGAATTGTTTGAGTATAGTGGCTCTATTATTGACAAAAGTAAGGCTTTAGTTTCGCACCTGCAAAGAACAATTGCAAAGGAAATTGAGTTTCCTATTATTTTTATGGGAGATGCCATTATTGAAAACTTGGAATGCTCTAGTAGTTCAACTGGGGGCCACCTATTAATGCCAGATCAGAAGATAATAGAGATTCTTTATGATTTTGTGGAGAATATTCATCCTGACTGGATAACCAATAAACTGACAGGAAAGCAGGACAACCGCACCAGAACTATTGTGTATACACCGCCGAATTTTAAGACGGTGGAGAAGGCACTGCCAGTATTCTCTGACAGGGAAATAATAAGGAAAGCGACTTATCTTCAAGTACAGTAGTAGTTACCTTTTCTCCAAACAGAAACCTATATAAATCTCTGCCAATTGCCCTCTGTAAAATGGCAAGATCACAAGCTAGACCAAGGTTGAGCGTTACAGGAAGCAGGTACAAGGCATACAGGAAGAAGAAGCAGCATGAGCTGGGCGGAGTGCCTGTTTTCACAAAGATAGGCAAGAAGAATGTGCACACAGTAAGGACCATGGGCAGCAACCAGAAGCTTAAGCTTATCCAGGAAGAGTTTGTAAATGTCTACAACAAATCCACAAAGAAGCATGCCAAGGTGAAAATCAAGACAGTGGTTGAGAACAAGGCAAACCCACACTATGTCAGGCGAAACATCATAACCAAGGGCACTGTTGTTGACACCGAGCTCGGCAGGGTCAGGATAACCAGTAGGCCTGGCCAGATAGGCCTCTGCGACGGCATCCTCGTGGAAGCTGCCAAGGCTAAGTAATTTCTTTACTTGTTAGTGGTAAAAAATGGAAAGATTTAAATAGTAGTTAATACCCTAGATGGTTTTATGACAAGAACTGCTTTGGGGGAGAATGGAATACGCTGGACTGCACAGGGCGATACGCCGCATGATTCTCTTATAACTATTATTACCGAACTGCAGAAAGGCTACGACCCAATGACGAGAGAGCAAACTTATAAAATCAGACTTCCTGGAGAATTGCCTTATTCGGTCAAGCCAAGAGACAAGATTGTTTTTCCGTTGGGGTATGATAACAGATATTGCGGCAACATAACTGCCGAGTACAAAACACAGACTCTGGACAGGACAACCTGGGAGGATGTTCCTGCACATGTATTTAACGTGTGGTGGAATATTAACAACGGACAGGGGCTACTACCTGAAAATCCCTCCAGAAAGGAAAGAGACAGGTTTCTTAATGGGGTGAGGTAGGGTGCACCAGCACGATACTACGCCATTAAGGGAAAGGCTTGCCACAATTGACCCTTCAGTTAAACCCAGGTTAATACAATCACTATTGGCAGACTATCCAAGCATATGGGATTATTATGCTGAAAAAGGAGAAGACTGGAGAGGCATTTCAGGTGCAAGGCCAGCTGAACTTATCCAAAGAATTGCCAGTTATTTAAGTGGAAGAAATGTGGACATTCACAGCGAATTTGAATCTGACCTGGGCTACTCGTTTAGTCCGCTGGGTGGCGGGTCAGTTAACTGCTCCCCTTTCCTGGATGTCATTGATGGCTTTCCAATTGCTGATGGCATTGACCAGAAGGTATTTTCAGCGCTGAATGATTTTGAGGCATTCTACATGCTGCCCGGGCTTGTTTTATCCAAGCACAGCGGCTTTATAGGTGACAGATATACAAAAGGCAAACTCAAATCATGGAGTATGCCGGAAATAGTAGCAAGGACAATCCTGGCAGGGATTCATAAGATTGGCAAGTATGAAAAAGAGCTGGCAGACAAGCAAATACCAAGAAAGCAGGAAACAACCGGACAGTGCCAATATGCCATTAATCCCCAGCAGAGCTTGTTCTAAGTCTACCACAGATTTTCCGGAAATAATGCGGATAAGCTTATAAGTCCAGAAGTCTCTCCGTGGATAGGTGATCATAATGGCGAACACTGACAATTTCGTTTTCGTGAAGCCAGCTGCGTTCACAGAACTGGATTCAAAGGCAATAGGCAGGGTTTTCAGGGCAGACAAAAGGGTGCTGCCCCATCTTGAGAGGCTTGTTGACCTGGGCACAGAGCAGCTCAAGGCAATGAGTGGCTTTGACAATAAGCATCTCCCTAAGGAGACCAAGGTTGTGAGCCCGGAATTCTCATACGATGACATTGTTTTTCAGCTTGAGACAAAGGTGAGCAGGCTTAATCCAAAATATGATAATATGTTTGAGGAGCTCAGGACATTCCTTGGCCATGTGCACTATATCTGGCAGCAAAACGCCATGAAGCAGGTAGTTATCACTGATGAAGTCAGTCATGGAAAATCCATAAAGGAAGAGCCGTTCATAAGGTGGGATTTCCTTATGGCAAATGCCATGCGCTACAATGAAGAGTGGACCCAGCTTAAGGTAAGCACAGAGCCAAAGACAACAGCGCCAGCTGACTATGACAGCATGCCGCTTAACAGGCTTGTTGTGCCTGCAGAGCTTGTTGCAGATTTCAAAATTGACAGGCCTGGCGCAGCAAAGATATGGTATCTTGCATCCAGGTTTGTTGATGAGGCTAAGGCAGAACTTAAGGCGCCTGTGGAAAAAGCCATGGAAGCAAAGGTTGAGGCAATGCCTGAGGAAACGCAGCACTATCTTGAGCAGTTCGGCAACATGCTTTACACAGTTACAGTTGTGCCTTCAGAAAGACCGCTGTCAGGGCAGGTCTACAAAAGGCTTTTTGCAATCCCTGAAAAGGTGAGGAAGAGAGGAGACAAGTCGCTGCCTGTTATTGCAGGGCCTGGCAACTACCTTCAGCTGCTGGCAGACTATGCGCCAACGCTTGAAGAAGGGCTTGATAAATGGGCGACCCTTGAAGGAAATATTGGCGAGATGAATGTAATATTCTTTGGCGCCGCAGACCATCCAAGGGCAAGAAAGGAATACCCACAGTTAAAGCGCTATCTTGCGCAGGCTGACAGCTCCCTTGACAGGGTCAGGTGGGACAATCCTACAACTGTTGAAAGATATGCAAGGAATATCTGGGTGTCGCTCAATGCAGTCATAAAGAGGATGGATGGCCTTGATGAGGACTACACCATGGACAGGGCTGTGGTAAGGCACACTGTTGAAAAGCTCTGAGCCTCCTTCTTTTCCTTTTATTCATTCAGCTCCTTCCAGGTATGCGGGCACCTATGCGCCTTCGGCGCCTTGTGCTTCATCAGAACTATCATGCTTAATACAAGCATGACAAACGACAGCGCAGAGAATATCCTGAACGCAGTGTTGAACCCGCCGGAAAAGCTGAGGAATATACCACCGAAGAGCGGGCCGAAGAAAAAGCCGATGCTGAGGGTAATCTCCATTATGCTCACTGAATATCCCGCATAGCTCTGGCCGAACTTCCTCTGCGTCACAGACTCATAGATGCCTTCGACAGCAGGCAGGGCTATTGCATAGAAGCCCATGCTGACAAGGAATATTGATACAGCAGAAAGCACCAGACTGTTCGAAGCCTGCAGCAGCAGCAGGGCAATGCTGCTGACTAGGAAACCTGCCACGACAAACTGCTTTCTTCCGAACCTGTCCTCAAACTTCCCGAAGAAGAGCGCAAACAGGATGATTGGCAGGGTGTAGACAGCAAGCAGCAGCCCTCCGATAACAGCCTCATTGAAAAAATACCCTGAGAATTTCTGTGCAAAGATTGGCTCAAACACAAAGAAGAACCCGTCAAACAGGTGTATGAATATCATAAAGACAATAAGGAATATCCCTTTCCGGCCTATGGTTTTCAGCTCATGGAAAATATCATGATACCCCTGCAGCATCGATATTTTTTTCTTCTTTACCCGTTCATGCTTGGTAAAGAGTATCATAACCAGCAGTAAGCCCAGGAAACCAATGCTGATGTAGGCAGCACTCCTGAGGCCATTGGCAACTGCAAAGCCGGCAATGACTGCGCCCACCAGCAGGCCGACTGAATAGAGGGATTCCAGGAAAGAGAGGTTGGTGCACCTGTCAGCCTCAACAGAGTTCTGGAAAACAGACTTGTAGGATGTTATGCTGAACAGGTCAAAGGCAATGCCATACAGGTTGGTTGCCAGGAAGAGGACAAACACCACGTTCCCTGAATGCAGCAGCAGGAATATGTTGGCAAAGAACATCAGTATGGAGGCAATTAGCAGTGTCTTTGGCGGGAATTTCCTCTGTATGTATCCAAGGAAAGGGTCAATGAAGAATGATATGAACGAGCTGCCGCTCAGCACAATGCCCATTATGATAAAGCTCAGGTTAAGCGATTCCAGATACAGGGGCAGGAAGTATTCAAAGATTGCGAATGCAACTGCCCAGATAAGGAAGAACACAGAGAACTGCAGCACCCGGTGGTGCCTCTCCCTCTCATAGTTGCGGATGAACCGCATAAAATGAATCATGCCCTATTTCATAGAACTTGGATTTTATAAAGTTATTGAATTGGCCCAGCAGTCTCAGGACTTGCTGAGCTTCTCGAAAGAGACGGAGAAAGATTCCTTGTCATGATTTTTTAATGCCTGCTCAATTGCCTGTATGTATTGCTGCTGCTGTGATGTCATCTGTGAGGAGAATCCCTGCAAAATTTTAAGCTGGCCCATGGCATCATCCCACTTGTCCTGCTCCACATTGGCATACATTTGCTCGGCAACACTCCTCAGATAATCTTGATTACTGTTCTGATTGTTGTTCTGGCTGCCATTACCCTGATTGCTGCCAAAGTTGTTGTTGCCTAAATCCTGTTTGTTGTTCTGGAGATTATTATTGCCGGAATTCTGGCTGTTCATTAAATCTTGCAGGTTGCCCATTGTTTCCAGCCCGGCGCTTAACTTGGGGACAAGAACCAGGATTTGCCAGAGTATCACAAGCAGCACAATAATCATCAGTAAATCCTTGATTATACTGAGAATGTTCCTGAAAGCAAACAAAGGACCCTTTATCTTAACCGGCTGAGCTTCCAGGTCTGGCATATGAAATAAAATAATTCTTAGATTAATAAATGTTTCCATCGCCAGGTGGCTAGCAGGAATCTATAAATATGTGCAGCCTAACATGCTGCACATGAAAGTCTCAAGGGGGCTAATCTATGCAAACATTATTTCAGCCTTAATCTTCATATTTTTGGCTGTGGAGGTAATAGGCAAAGGGTTTGTCCTGGGGCTTGACAGGCTTGTAAATTCTGCAATCCTGCCAATCCAAAACCTTTTCTTCATTCATGTGTTCAAAGTGGTAGGGATTGTTTTTGACACCATAGGAATGTCGATATTTACCCTTGCGGTCTCTGCAACAATCTGGCGCAGGAAGTCAAAAAAAGACGGTTATTTTTTTATTATTCTAATGGCACTCCAGGCAGTTGTCTCATCTGCAATTAAGGCAATAATCAACAGGCAAAGGCCGGCCAATGCCCTTGTAGCCACATTGGACCAGGCATTTCCCAGCGGCCACACCGCAAGCGCAGTTGTATTCTTTGGGCTGCTGATTTATTTCACGCTGAAATATGTTAAGACTAAAAATGCCAGGTGGGCACTTGTCGCTGTCTGTGTCATAATGCCTTTCATTATTGCATTTTCCCGGCTGTATCTCAATGTGCACTGGTTTAGCGATGTCCTGGCAGGCTTTGCCCTGGGATTATTTACATTGACAATTGGCCTTATCATCAGGCAGCACTGGCTAAAATGATTCCGGCAATCTATCTTAAATTGAGCAATAATCTGGGCAAGCAACACACCATACTTGACTTAACCGTTTTTGACAAAGGCTTAAATAATCCTGTGCAAACAGGGACTGTATGGACCTAATACTCGCCGCTGCAGTCCTTGCGGCAATCATTATTTTCCTGGTTGCCCTGGGTATAATATTCAAGATTCTGAAGGCTGCATTGGGCATTGCACTGTTTATAATCGCTGTTATCCTCCTGTTAAGCAGCTTCTCAATATACAGGGACGTAAACAATTTCAAGACAAAGTTCAATGAATCCTCAAACATTTTCCTGCTCATGGACCAGCAAAGCCTTGAGGCAGGCTTTGCGCAGGCAAACGGGAATTTCACATTCTTTGATGAAAGCCTGGCTGCAAAGTACCAGCGCTACATTGACAGGGGCATGAATGAAGAGATGCTCGGAAGCAATTACAAGATTTTCTTCATTGACATAGTTGCCTTTGAGAATGAAAGCGGGTTTGATGCCATGCTGCAGGAGAAGAACCAGGCTGAAAAGTCAGTGAAGTTCTCCTACATGGTTGCTGACAAGCTTGACAATGACATCATGTTCTTCTTCCGGGAGTATCGGGACAACCACATGGAGGTTTATCCAAGGACAGCGCTGTTCAAGTTCATTGACTTCATACCGTTCAACTATCTGACCAATAGCTTTAAGGATATTAAGACAGGCATAACACAGAAAATAGAAAGTTTTATAAAAAACAGAGCCAAGGAAACAGTTTAGACTAAAAAAGAGGTGTGTAAAGAGTGAGCGTTTTCAGCAAGCTGGCATTCTGGAAGAAAGGCGGGGACGAGTTGGATTTCAGCAAGGACATGCCTGCATTTGGCGACAACATGGGCAGCCCTTTCGGCACACCGCCGGGCCAGAACAATCCGGCAGTCCCTAAGGCATTTGAGGAGGAGGTTGACCCCACAGGAGGGGACTATGCCAAGCAGTTCGGCTCAACCAGCTACTCTGACAAACCGGCAATGCCCAAGGATGACTTTTTCCAGCCCACAAAGCCGTTCACAGTTGCGCAGCAGCCGCAGTTTGACACAAGCTACCATGCGGCAAAGGACTTTGAGATAATCTCGTCAAAGCTTGACGCGCTGAGGGCAGCCCTTGAAAGCATCAACCAGAGGCTCATAAATGTCGAGGACCTTGTCAAAAGGGAAAAAAAGGAAAAGGACAAGTACTGGTAGGCACCTTCTTTTTGCCCTGGTCTTTCTTGCTGTTGTTGCTCTGGACCAGCTGGCAAAGGCCATTGTGAGGCACAGCTTCCAGTTCACAAGGAACACAGGCGCTGCCTTTGGGATTTTCAGGGGGAATGCTGTTCTGATTTCCTGGGTTTCAGTGGTTATCATTGGGCTTATCCTGTTCTTCTATGACCGCATCCCTGACAGCAAACTTGCCCTGGCATCTGTTGCGCTAATCCTAGGCGGAGTTGCGGGAAACCTCATTGACAGGGTCTGCCGGGGCTATGTGACTGACTTTATCAGCATCTGGATTTGGCCCTCTTTCAACATAGCTGACTCTGCAGCCAGCATAGGCGTTGCACTTCTGCTGTTTTATATAATAAAAAAGAAATAGAAAAAGGAAGCTTACTTTTTCCTTTTCTTCTTGACTGCTGAGTCAAATTCCTTTTCTGCATTTTCAAGCGCAGCTGCCTCTCTCTGCAGCTCCTTCTCTATCCTCTGCTCTCCGCTGGGGATTGGCCTTGGCTCACTCATGAATGAGCCGGTCATGGCTGTGCAGAATACAAAGCTGATTGCTGACCAGAGCGCTATTATGACTGGCAGAATGCCCGCATATCCCTTATAGAGGGCATAGGCAATATTCAGCATGACCAGCGCAAAAAATACCAGGCCGGCTGTCCAGCCATAGTCCTTCCTGTAGCCTATCATGGTAAGCGAAACAACTGCCACAACCAGCAGCACCAGGAAGAGAACAAATTCTTTCATAAAGCTCCAGGTTGGAAACCTGAGCGCAAACCTCAGCAGCAGCATCAAATCAACTGCAACCAGAAACAAGACAATATAGTAAGAACCTTTTCCCATTTTCATCCCCTCACTAGATTAATACAATTGATATTGACGTTCAATGGTATCAAAATATTTAAGCATTTCTATCCTGGAGTAGTAAGGGTTTAGAACTCGGTGAACTCATCCAGCTTGTCAAGGTAGCCTTTCCTTCTCAGGAAATCAATCTGGTTCTTCTTGTACTTGAATATTATGTCTCCCTTTTCCTCGCCGCTGAGCTCCCAAGGCTCAACCAGCACAAGGTCGCCTTCGCGGACCCAAAGCCTTCTCTTAAGCCTGCCGGGAATCCTGCAAATGCGCGTCTTGCCGTCAAGGCACCTGCACCTGTTCCTGCTCCCGCCAAGCCTCTGCTCAAGAATTCCAAATGTCTGGGGCCCTCTCGGAAGCTTTACTCTCCTTATGTCTTCCTCGAACTCTGCCTGCTGCTCCTCTGCCTGTTTTTTTAGGCCCATGAAAATTCAGATTCTCAGGGTTTATATAAAGCTTTCTATGGGAATAATGCACAACAAACGCCCAAAACCCCGTCTTTTGGCTTGCTGGCGTTTCCAGCCCTCACTTCTTATGGTGCCTAAATGCAAATCTCATTTTGTTTTGCTGCATTTTGCCTTTAGCACCCCCTTTGCCTTGGTTGCCGCCCCTCCTTCTGCCAGCTGCCTGGTTGCTGGTCTGCCTTGCCAATCACCTGCACCAACCATCTGCTCCAGCTGCCTTTTCAACCATGCCTACCCCTGCACCCGGCTCTCATCCGCCTTTCATCAAGCCCCATCACACCCTGTTTTCAACCTCACCAACCCTTAACTCTCACTTTTATGCCTCACCCAAGGGGTTTTATAGTTGTTTTTTGCATGTTTTTTTGATGTTACCTCAGTATTCCCTGGTTATCCCTCTTTTGCCTAAAACCGCCTGCTTTTGCCTTAAAACAGCTAATAGTGTCTTGTTGACACTGGTTTGTTACAAAAAAACAAACATTTAAATAGTTCAATACCAATTAGGTTAAACTATGGAGTTTGCCATAAAAAAGATGAACCCCATAATCATTGAGGGGTTTCCTGGCTTTGGCCTCGTCGGGACAATAGCCACAGAGTTCCTGATAGAGCACCTAAAGTGCGAATGCGTAGGCAGCCTCTGGTTTGACAAGCTGCCAGCGACGCTGGCCATCCATGATGGAAAGCTCATAAAGCCAATAGGTATCTACTACAACGAAGAATACAACATTCTCATTGTGCACGGCCTGCTGGCAGCCAAGGGCCTGGAGTGGAAGATTGCCGAGAAAATACTCGAGATGGCAGACCACTATGAGGCAAGCGAAATCATCAGCCTGGAAGGGGTTGGCTCAAGCACCCAGGCAGATCCAAAGGTGTATTTTTACTCAAACCACGACGATATAAACATGAAGCTGAAGGGCCTTGGCTTTGACGAGATGAAGGAGGGCATTGTCATAGGCGTCAGCTCAGCGCTGCTGCTGAAGGCCCAGCGCGTAATTTCCTGCCTGTTTGCAGAAACCCATTCCCAGCTCCCCGACGCCAAGGCAGCTGCAAAGCTCATAGAAGCCCTAGACAAATACCTGGGCCTTAATGTCGACTATAAGCCCCTGCTGAAGCAGGCAAAAGAGTTTGAGAAGAAGCTCAAGGGCATCCTGGAGCAGAGCGTTGAGGCTGAAAAAGTCCGGGACAAGAAAACTCTAAGCTATGTGGGTTAAACCTCACCTTTTACAAGAAATTTCTATTGTTTTTTACCGCAAACAGGGCACAATGTCTCGTCGGCAGAAAGCTCAAACCCGCAGCCCTTGCAGGTCTTCATCTGGCCAGGCCCCTGCTCAGGCACTGACAGCAGCTGGTCTACCTCCTCTTTTTTGAAGCCACCCACCTTGTACTGGTCATCTTTTTGGCCTTCAGAAGCGGTTTGCTGGCCAGCCTGCAAACTCCTGGCTTTAGCCAAAAAACCGCCATAACTTGCCACTGGCTGTGCTGCCTGGGGCGGTTCGGGCTCCTTTCTGAACTTAAGGTCCGGAATCTCAGGGCTTTCCAGATGGTCGCCTATCATGTAGGATTCGCTCTTTGGCACTGATATTGCCGGCAGGCTGACAGACATCTTTGCCTTTTTCTTTAGGATAATTATGAGCAACACTACGACGATGATTATGATAATTGCCACCACGAGCACGCCAACAACTATGTCCTGGCTTACGCTCTCCCCTGCAGCCATGACCGAGGATGCCAACAGTATCAGAAATACCAGAAAACCTATCCAGACACCCCTCTTTTTTTCCATCCTGGAAATGCATAAACCAAGGAGTTATATAAATTTTTGCATTTAATCTCCATCCCCTGTTTTCAGGGCTTCCGAAGGGAATTTTTGGGTTGTTTGCAATATTCGGCATAGTCCCGAATAATGCCACTAGCCTCAAACTGCCTGTTTCTGGCATAATACCGACTATTTGGCATAATCCCGACAAAGGCCTAATATTTGGAGATAATGCCGACAAAAAGGTTTGAGAAGGCTTCTTCGTGGAATGCGCCTTCCTGAGTGCAAACATTGGCAAGCTCGCGTTTTTAGGTGGGTTCGGGCACAGCTTATGGGATAATCCAGACAATATGGTAATGTCAATACTTCTCACGACGAAAAACTGGAAACAGGGCTTTTTCCAGGAAGGGTTTTGCACTGCCCCCTCTGAGAAAGCCTGTAGGATTGGCTCTAATTGCGTCTGGTGCACAAGATTTAGGTGGTGATAGAACTTTTTATGCAGAAGCTGTAAAAGGCGATTCTCCGTAAGTATAGAAAAATCTTGACAACTGTCGGGATAATGGAAAAATTTAAATAGTAGCTTGCTTCTGGAAACTGCATGGCAAAGCGCAACATCATTCTTTCAAACGAGGAGCCTGGCATTGACGCCGGCTCTGAGGAAATGGCAACTGCGGTGATAAATAGGCTTGGCCTGATGCCCAGGAAAAAGGGCAGCACAGAGCGCATGAACATGGTGCTCATTGAGCTCTATGAAAGGGCCAAGAAAGCTGCCAGGGACAAGAAGCCCACGCTTGCGCTCATGACCGTCGAGGAAATGGGCAGTTTTGCAGGCATTACCAGGCAGACAATGTATGATTACCTGAAGCGGTGGATTGACCTTGACCTTATTGTGAAGACCAGCTACATTGACAAGGACGAGAAGGTTGTGATTGGCTACAAGCTCAATGGCGCAACGCTCGAAAATGCATTTGAAAAAGCCAGGGCAAGGATTAACAACAACCTGGATATCTCGCTTAAGATTATTCGTGAGCTGCAAAAAACCATTAAAAATGAGAAGATAAAGGAAACAGCAAAGAAAGGCAGCAGCGCTGGGAAAGAAGAGGACAGTTTAGACGAGGAAGAGTTTGATAAGGAGAAAGTAGATTAAAACTTTTAATTTTTTATTATTTTTTTTATGTATTCTTGCTATATAAAATTTAATTTTTGATTAAATATTTTAATCTATTTCTGGTAGTTCTATTATGATATTTTATCGACATTAGTCGTTATTATATTTTGTCTTTATTTTACCAACAAAAGATGAGATTATTTGATAATTTGGTATAATACACTAATTAGCAGATTATCTACTAATTATATATTAGTATAGACTTTTGTCGTTATCATTCAAACAACAAAAATGTTTTCCTAATGGTTCCGGCGCAGCTCTCCCAAAAAGTGAGGCCAGGAAGACAAATAGGGGTGAGAAGATATGAGAAGGCTGTTTCTTTGAAAAAATGGCTTTGGAGGCTCAATTTTATTTATTTACGATATTGAACATAATTAAAAAACAATGAAAAAATGCCTCCCAGAGCCAATTTTTGGGCTATTTCCAAAAGTGTTGGGCACCATAAAAATAGCTAAAAACCAGCTAAAATCAGCCTAAATTAAGAGCATAGCAAGAGGATAGCAAAGAAAAGGCAACAAAATGCAATAGCTGGGAACAGCCAACAGCCATGCAAAAAGGGCTTGTCGACTATAGCAAGGGCCAAAAAGTGAGAGTTCGCAGCAAAAAGGGGCAAGAAAAAAGAAAATGCCTTGTTTCAGGCAAACTGCCTGGCCATTGTTTCAGAAATCTTCAGCACATTTCCTGTTGCCTGCAGCCTTTTGAACTCAGGGTCCAGGGAAAGGACGATATTCTCGCCGTCATTGCTCCTGATGATGGGAATGCCCTTCTTCATAAGGTTGTGGATGTAGTTCCTCACCATTATTTCGCTCAGGTTAAGCTTTTCCGCAAGCCCTGCATAGCCCAGAAGTGAGTCCTCAGACGTATAGAGGGCCATGAAGACCTTCTGCTCTGTCTCAGTGAGACTGTTTTTTGGCGCCTCTTCAGCTGCGCCATTCTGCTTCTGATGCTCGAGGAACATCTGCATCTCGTCCATCCTCTGGCTCAGCTTGTCAATCTTTGCATCAAGCTCGCACAGGAACTCATAATTGTTCTGGATTTCATTTGTGTTCTGGTTTATCGTGTCAAGATGCTCTGAGAATTCATCTTTTATTTTCTTGAAAGCAATTTTCAAGTCTTTTTTTAGCCCGCTGACCTCGCCAGCGATTCCTCTTTTTATTGTAATCGCTTCAAACATAACTTACACCCCCTAGGGTTTCCAATGATGCAGTCCTTTTAAATACATTTATATCTTGAGACTTATCGTTTTGAATACATAGGTTTGCAAATAGCAAGTTTTTTATATATTATCAAGAACAACTCGAAACCATGAACAGCGTCGGGACAAAATCATCTTTGGCGGTTGTTTTATCACAACTCAGTGCGTTCAGACACAGCCATACTTATGCAGAGCAATACCCTACTGATTCTGAGATTGCAGCAGCTGTTTTGTGGAACGCCTATATGAACGGTGATATCAGCAGCAAAACCATTGCTGACCTGGGCGCTGGAACAGGCATTCTTGGCATTGGCTGCCTGCTGCTTGGGGCAAAAAAAGTTTATTTTGTTGACAGCGATGCGGATGCGCTTGAGATTGCAAAGGAAAACCTTGCCTCCGTCGACAAAACACTGGCAAAAAAAGCAGTTTTTATTGCAGCAGACATCAAGGAATTCAATGAACACGCTGATGCTGTTGTCATGAATCCGCCCTTTGGCACAAAAAAAATCCATGCTGACAAAATCTTCCTGGAGCAGGCCTTCAGGATTGCAGATGTTATCTATTCGTTCCACAAAGCTGAGAGCAAAGGGTTCCTTGCTGCTTTCTCGTCGGACAATGGTTTCAGCATTACGCACATGTGGGAGTTTGATTTCCCAATCAAGCAGACAATGGAGTTCCACACAAAGAAAATCCACAGGTTTAAGGTTATTGCAGCAAGGTTTGAATCATGTTAATGCAGGGGCTTTAGAAATTTTGCATATTTTTTTATTAGAAATAACAAGTCCTCTGTGAATTTGCCAGGATATTTTTTAATTTCTTCCTTAAGCTCATCGAGCGAAAATACTTCCACACCTGAACTCTCCCCATCCACAAACCTTATGGCCCCATTATAGTACCCAACGAACATAGCCGTGATGTAAGGCTGAATGTATTTTGTTCCATCCTTCTGCTCACGCCTGGCCTGGAAATTTGAAAGTTGTTCCACTTGCCTAAAAATTCCCACAATGCTCAAATCAGTTATCCTAACGGCTTTCTCAAAATCAGCGCTAAGCACAATAGATGCAGGGAAACCAAGCTCTTCAGCACATTCCTTTACCAAAGTCATTTCAAAAGTAGTATCCTTTATCACATGGCCTTCGACGGATTTGTCATAGAGGCCTGCATTGTCAGCCTTGGATTTGCTCCTCTTCTGGAGATAGATCCTTCCAGCAGAATTCATTACCAGTGCCCTGATTGTTTTCACCTGCTTTGTCACCTTTCCCTTCTGGGCATACTCCCGCCTTGCCTCAGTGTAGAAAGCGTCCCTGTCTTTGAAGCCAAGTGATTTTCCTTTTAGGTCGAATATCTCTAATTTTTCTGCCATAATTCCTTAATCAAAACAGTTAAATATTTATATCCTCTGCTTTTCCTCAGAATCACAATGGAAATCAAGGTTATCGAGGAAAGCAAGAAAAAGATTATCTTTGAGGTCATCGGGGAGACTCATACTTTGTGCAATGCGATGAAGGACGAGCTCTACAACGACAAGCACGTCAGCATTGCCAGCTACATGGTCGAGCACCCGCTGAAGAACATCCCAAAGATGATAGTCGAGACAGACGGGGACGAATCTCCGAGGAATGCTGTTATTGCAGCAGCCCAGAGGCTGCAGAAGGTTGTTGAAAAATTCTCAAAGGCGGTTTCAAGCGAAATCAAATAAAATGCTAAGCCTGGAAGACGGCAAAGTATTGCTTAAGCTTGCAAAGAAAAGCGTTACTTCTTTTTTCACAGGAGAGCCCATTGATGTGGATGAAGGCATAAAGAAGAAGTTCTCCCACGACCAGGGTGTTTTTGTGACGCTGCACAAGCACGGCGAGCTTAGGGGCTGCATTGGCTTTCCCGAGCCTGTCATGGCGCTGTGGAAGGCAATAACACTGGCTGCAAAGGCAGCTGCATTTGAGGACCCCAGGTTTGTTCCTGTGCAGCAGACAGAGCTGGACGAGATTGTGTTTGAGATTTCTGTGCTCACGGTTCCAGAGGAGATAAAGGTTAAAGAGCCAAAAGATTATCTGAAAGAGATTAAGATTGGCCGCGACGGCCTCATCATAAGGGGCAGGTTCGGCTCAGGCCTGCTTTTGCCGCAGGTTGCCCCGGAGTGGGGCTGGACACAGCTTGAGTTCCTGGACAATGTGTGCCAGAAAGCAGGGCTTCCAATACATGCCTGGCAGGACCTGGGCAACAAAATATTCAGGTTCCAGGCGCAGATATTTGCAGAGGAAAAGCCTAACGGGAAGATAGTTGAGAAGAAGGAATAAGCTTATATAACAAATTCTATTCTCTTTGCACATGAACGAGCATGACCTTCTGATGCAGGCAGTGCAGATTGACACTGAGCTGAAGCATGAAGGGAAAAGAAGGGGGATTCCTGCCCCAATATGGTGGATTATAGGCAGCCTGCTTGCAATCCTCATTGTGCTTATGATTGTCCCGGGCTACATCATTAAGATTGACCCGCAGCCCGCAAGAATACCAAGCATTGCAGAGGTTATGCCGCAAAATCTGACAATAAAAGAAGGTGTAAACCATTCAGTCTCGTCGCACTCTGACTTCATAAGGTTCATAAAACCTAGTGACCAAAACGTCAAGTTTGTCGCAAACAAAATCTCCACAATTGCCTGCAATGGCGAGAGAGTTTGTGAGGCAAAGGCAATCTTTTATTTTGTAAGGGACAACTTCAAGTATGCCGGCGACCCGTCTGATGACTATGTTGAAACATTTGAGGAGAGCATGCTGATGGGAAGCTCTGACTGTGACGGCCACTCTGTGATGCTGGCAAACCTCATGGAGGCAATTGGCATAGAGATAGAGCTTGTGTTTGTGCCGGAGCACGTCTTTGCAAGAATCAGTCTGCCTGAGGCTGCAAAGAAATACAAGACCAACGGCGACTATGTCTATCTTGACCCGACATGCGCAGACTGCGCTTTTGGCGAGATAACAAAGGCAAGCAAAGATTTGCCAATGAGTTTTGTTAAGGTTTGACAAAGTTTAAATACCCAAAAAAAACAGGGATTACAATGCAATTGCCAAAAGCCAATAAGTGGGAGAAATTCTGGGCAGGCAAGTGGAGCCCGCTCACCTGCTCTATCTTTGGCACGCACTACACCCAAGTGTGGGAAAAGCAGATGGGCCATGGGGTGAAAAAAGCAGTTTTTATCTGGAAGCACGGCACGAGCCAGTCCTACCTTGACCATGAAGAGAGGAGGCAAATGGCGCTTCACCTCATTAAAATGTTTGTTGACACCGGGAGGGTGGGTGAAGTTAGCAAGAGAATCCGGAAAATGGGAGATAACTTTCTTCTGCAGATTCAGCAGATGAGCAGGGAAAAAGCTGACAAGAAGCTTTTTGAAAAATATGTTAAGCTGCATCTTGATTTCACAAGCTGGTACACTATTCCCAGGAAGATAATTGACTTTATTGAGCCTGAGAGGGTGGATAAAGTAATGGGGCCGCTGCGCAAGGCAAGGCTACACACTGAACAGGCATTTGTGCACAGCGAGGATTTTGTCAGGCACATGTGCGACGAAATCGCTGCTAAGGAGAATTATTCATGCATACACTGCATGGTGTTGGAAGAGATGAGGGAGTATTTCAAAACCGGAAAGCTGCCTGCAGAGAAAGAGCTTAAGGCAAGGGACAAGGCCTGCTGCATTATCATGGACACAAAAGGCTATAAAGTATTGAGTGGTGAGAAGGCTGTGCGGGAAATTGAAAGTCAGCTATCCACAACAACTGAAATTAAGGGCATGGCTGCCTATCCGGGCAAAGCTAAGGGAACAGCAAGAATTGTGCTTGACCCAAGCAAGGCTAAGGGTTTCAGGAAGGGTGACATACTCGTCACAGGAATGACCAGGCCTGCCTTTGTGCCATTGATGGAAAAGGCAGCTGCATTTGTGACAGATATAGGGGGGCTGCTCTGCCATGCAGCACTTGTTGCCAGGGAGATGAAGAAGCCATGCATAATTGGCACTCAGAACGCAACCAAGCTTATTAAAGACGGTGAGATTATTGAAGTGGATGCTGATAAGGGCACAGTGGTGCGCAGATGAAGCATATTGACTGGAAATTCTACCTTGAGCGCAGAAACTCCTTCTTTTATGTGTCAATCTTCATCAAAGCTTATGGCACTCTGCTCAGAAAAAGGCTGGGCTTTGGCTTTAGCAGGCAGCTCCAGTTGGCTCACAATGGCGTGTTAACGTTCTACAGGTCTGGCAAAGAACTCGATGCAGCTGACAGGTTCTTCCTTAAGCTTGCACAGGACAGGAAAAAAGTGTTATTGCTTCACAGAAAATGCCTTAGGATAGAGAGAAAGGAACAAAAGCTTGTTGCCAGCTTTACGAAAATCTCAGCCCCGAATATTAAGAAGAATTATGCGGGCATAATCAAAGAGCTGGAAGAAATCTTCATGTACATGACGGTTGTTCCCTGGCTCATCCTGCATGCAGCAGACAAATATGCTGTAAACCAGGAAATAATTGAGAGGTTTATGGACTTGAGAAGAACAAGCAGGGTGGCGCTGCAGCCACTGGTGCTTGAGAAAATATGGAAGGCTGCGGGAACTAACCACATGCAATATCTTTATTACACTTCTGATGAATTGCAGAGATATATGCTGACCGGCAAACGCCCTGCAAATGTTAAAAGAAGAAAAAAATCCTGTGCATTTTATCTTGACAGGGGCAAAATAGTTTTTAACTACAATGCAAATTTTGCTGAAAAGCAGGGAATAAAGGAGCAGATCCATCAGAGTGTTAATGTTGTGCATGGAAAATCCGCATACTTAGGCAAAGCAAGGGGAAGAGTATGCCTGCTCTTCAGGCCGACCGACCTGCCAAAATTCAGAAGAGGTAACATCATTGTGTCAGTCAACACCACGCCGTCGCTCATGCCTGCGCTTGAAAAATGTTCAGCCATTGTGACAGATGAGGGCGGGCTAATCTGCCACGCGGCCATAATCTCAAGAGAACTCAAGAAGCCGTGCCTGATTGGCACAAAGATTGCAACAAAGGTGTTCAAAGACGGCGACATAATTGAGGTTGATGCGGGCAGAGGCATTGCCAGAAAGATTAATAAATAAACTGCGTTGTCCATAGCTGAGAAATAAAATGCCAAAAAAACATGAGATTAAAAAGCTCTACAGGAGCAAAAAGAACAGGATGATAGCAGGAGTTTGCGGCGGCATTGCAGACTATTTTGATGTTGATCCCACGCTCATAAGGCTTTTGTGGGTGTTTGGCTCTCTGCTCAGCCTTGGCGCAGGGATTCTTGTTTACATCATTGCCTGGATAATTGTGCCGGAAGAAAAATGAACTGCAGCCAGGTTATTGCAAGGCTTCGCTCCCATTCTAATCCAAAGAATGTTGCAGGCATGGCTAGGTTTGGCATCAACCCTGACAAAACATTTGGCGTCAGCATTCCTGTGCTCAGGAAACTGGCAAAGGAGATTGGCAAAAACCATGCGCTTGCAGCAGAGCTGTGGAAGTCAGGCATCCACGAGGCAAAAGTCCTCGCAGGAATGGTTGACGACCCTGCACTTGTCACAGAAAAACAGATGGACAGCTGGGTTAAAGGCTTTGATTCATGGGATGTGTGCGACCAGGTGTGCATGAACCTGTTTGCCAGGACAAAATTTGCCTCAAAAAAGGTGTTTGAATGGTCAAAGCACAAAGAGGAATATGTTAAGCGCGCTGCATTTGCATTGATTGCCTGCATTGCCTGGCAGGACAAGCAGAACAAATGCAAAGACTACAATAAATTTCTGCAAATCATAAAGCGCGAATCAAATGACGAGCGCAACTTTGTAAAAAAAGCTGTCAACTGGGCTCTGAGGCAGATTGGAAAAAAAGACAAAGAGCACAACAAGATGGCAATAGCCACTGCAAAGCAAATTCTTAAGTTGGACAGCAGGGCTGCAAAGTGGATTGCCAATGATGCAATAAGGGAGCTTGAAAGCAAAGCTGCAAAACTCAGTTAACCTTCATCTCGCTCGCCTGCACGCCGCCAACACCCCAGTTGTCCCTTGGCTGCTCGTTTATGACAACATTCACATGCTGCGCCGGGCAGCCAATGCTCTCTGCCACTGCTTTAGTCACATCCACAATAAGTTTCTTCTTATCTTCCTTGCTTCTTCCTGCCCATATGTCGATTGTCACGATTGGCATAGATATCACCCAGTTAGTGTATGGGGAGGGTAGATAAATAAGTTTTGCATTCAGCAACAATAAAGTTTATAAACCCCTGATTATTCCCTCCTCTATAACAGTGTTCCCTGGAACTATTCCAGAATTGAGGAATAGTAGGGTGGAGTCAAAATGGACAAAAAGGACATAACCGAAGCGATAAAGAAGCTAAAAGAGACTTCTAAGAAGCGCAATTTCAAGCAGAGTTACGACATAATCATCAATCTGAAGAACCTTGACCTGAAGAAGCCTGAGCAGCAGGTGGACACATTCGCCCAGCTGCATTTCTCAAGGGGAAAGCCCATCAGGCTTGCCGCATTTGCCGGCCCTGAACTCATGGACGAGGCAAAGGCAGTGTGCAAGACAGTCATTCCTGTGGACCAGTTCGACAACTATGCCAAGGACAAGAAGCTGACAAAGAAGCTGGCTGAGGAGCACGACTGGTTTATTGCGCAGGCAACAGCAATGCCAAAGGTGGCAGCTGCATTCGGCCGCGTGCTGGGCCCCAGGGGCAAGATGCCAAACCCCAAGGTTGGCTGCGTTGTCCCGCCCAAGGCAAACCTCAGGCCGCTGCAGGAGAAGCTGCACAAGACAGTCAAGCTGCAGGCAAAGGTTGCGCCGCTCATCCAGTGCGCAGTCGGCATGGAAGACCAGAATGAGGATGAGATTATTGACAACATCCTCACAATCTACAACACAATCACACACGTTCTGCCACAGGAGTCGCAGAACATCGCATCAGTTTACCTGAAGCTTACCATGGGCAAGCCAGTGAGGCTCGGTTAAAATGGCGCACGTTGCAGAATACAAGAAGAAGACCGTGAAGGAGTTTGAGAAGCTCATAAAGGAGTATCCCATAATCGGAGTTGTGAACATGGAAAACCTTCCGTCTGCGCAGATGTGCAAGATGAGGGCTTCCCTGAGAAAAGAGTGCGTCATAAAGATGACCAAGCGCAGGCTCATGAAGATTGTCATCAGCAATGTCAAGGCGTCAAAGCCAGGCATTGAAAACATTGAAAAATACCTTGGAGGCATGCCGGCGCTTTTGTTCACAAAGGAAAACCCGTTCAGGCTGTTCAGCATGCTGAAGAAGAGCAAGTCAGCTGCGCCTGCAAAGCCGGGCCAGACAGCGCCCAGGGATATCATTGTCAAGGCAGGGCCCACATCATTTGCACCGGGACCCATTATCAGCGAGCTTGCTGCCTGCGGCATAAAGTCAGGCGTTGAGGCAGGCAAGGTTGCAATCAAGCAGGACAGCATTGTAGCCAGGGAGGGAGATAAGATAAAGCCCAACGTGGCAGCCATGCTGATGAGGCTTGGCATTGAGCCAATGGAAGTCGGCCTCAACCTGGTGGCTGTGCTGGAGAACGGCATAATCTACGACAGGAAAGTGCTTGACATTGACGAGGACAAGTTCAAGAGCGATGTTGATTCAGCTGCAAGATGGGCGCTCAACCTGGCTGTTGAGATTGTCTACCCAAGCAGGGACATCATGGGCATAATCATAGGAAAGGCATTCAGGGATGCAAAGGGTCTTTCAGTTTCCCAGAACATCCTGAGCGATGCAACCACCGGCGCGATTCTCGCAAAGGCAGAGATGCAGGCAAAGGCCGTTGCATCAATGGTTAATATTTAAGAACAACAAGGAGGAAAGTAAAATGGAATACATATACGCTGCAATGCTGCTGCACAAGGCAGGACAGAAGGTCAGTGAGGACGCTGTCAAGAAGGTGCTCACAGCAGCCGGTACCAAGGCAGACGATGCCAGGGTCAAGGCTCTTGTGGCTGCGCTTGAGGGCGTTAACATTGAAGAGGCAATTCAGAAAGCGGCTGTTGTCCAGGCTGTTGCTGCTGCACCCGCTGCAGAAGCAAAGTCAGAGAAGAAGGAAGACAAAAAGGCTGCTGCTGAGGAAGAGAAAAAGTCCGAGGAGCAGGCTGCCGCAGGACTCGGAGCTCTGTTCGGATAAAAAAAAGCAGATTAAAATGCTTTTTAACTTTAACAGCAAACGTGAGAGGACATGTTGTCAGAACAAGAAAAGAAAACCCTAGTCACACAACTAAGGCAAAAGGAAAAAAAGCTGGCCGAGCTAAGGCAGAAGCTCAATTCCATAAACACGCAAAAGGAGCACTGGTTCAGCCAGAAAGAGCAGCACAAAGAGGACATACTTAAGCACATTTCTGACATCAAGTCCGCAAAAAACCAGAGGAACAAGTTCACCAATGAGGTCAAGGGGTTCAAGGAGAGGCGAAAGCTCCTCAATGACTCCATAAAGCAGAAGATTTCTGAGGTTATGGCCCTGAACAAGGACAAGCAGGACCTGGCAAAAAAGCACAACATTGAGGGCGACCCGGCCTACCTGATGAAGCAGATTGAGAAGCTGGAGTTCAAGATAGAGACCGAAGCCATTTCCTTTGAAAAGGAGAAGGAGCTGATGAAGGTCATAAAGGACAAGAAGAAGCAGCTCCAGGACGCAAAGATTGTGAGCGAGGTCTTTGGCAGGGCAAGGCAGCTTTCAAATGAGATTGATGTAATGAAGCGAGAGGCTGATGAGGTGCATGTTAAGGTGCAGAGCCTTGCCAATGAGAGCCAGAAGCGCCATGAGGAGATACTGGCCAAGAGCAAGGAGGTTGACGAGCTCCGGGTCAAGGAAGAGGAGTGCTACAAGAAGTTCTTTGAGTTCAAGCAGCAGTTCTCGGATGTCAACAACGAGCTGAAGAAGGAGCTGGACGAATACAACAAGCTCTCCGGCAACATGCAGGAGTTCAGGATTGAGACAAAGAAGGCAAAAGAAGAGCGCAAGGAACAGCAGCTCAAGGAGCTGGAAGGCAGCGTCGAGGAAAAGATAAAGAAGGGCAAAAAGCTGACAACAGAGGATTTGCTTGTATTCCAGGCGCAGCTTAAGGACGAAGAAGAGAAGGACGAGTAATTAGTTCTGAATAGTTTTCTGTCATTATTGAAATGTTTCCAACTGGCAGCGCAATTATTCCTGTTTTTTCCCAGTTAAAGCTATAAAGCGCGCTACACAGTTCTCTCCTAGACCGAAATCCTTATAAATAAGTCCAACTTATCTGGGCTAAGGTAAAACATAATGGTTAATGCGCTTGTGCAGCTGGACGAGAACACAAACCGGGTGCTTGGCATTGTAAAAGCCAAGTTCGGGCTAAGGGATAAGGGAGAGGCAATAGGGTATGTTGTAGGCGAGTATATAGAGAACGAGAACGACCCTGAGCTGAGGCCTGACTTCATAGCAAAGATGAGGAAAATACAGAAGCAGAAGAGCATAAAAGTGGAGGATTTCGGCAAACGCTACGGGCTGAAATCCCATGTATGACCTGGCAATAAAGCCTGCTGCTGACAAGATATTCCGGAAGCTTTCAAAAAAGAATCCAAAGCAGCTGGGAATTATCAATGGCAAGATAACTGAAATACGGCAAAATCCGTTCCATGAATACAAATTTCTGAAGAATCCCCTGCAGGGCTTTAACCGGGTGCATATTGACCGGCATTTTGTTTTGGTGTTCAGGATAGACCATGAAAAGAGGCTTGTTGACATCTGCTATTTTGGTCATCATGATGAGGTCTACAAATGGAGGCCTGACGAAGAAGACTTTTCACAAAATTTATAAGCACAAACCCTATTGAAAATCCAATATGCCAAAAAAACCAGTTATTCTTGTTTTCAATGTGGGCAGCTCAACCATAAAGTGCTCTGTGTTTGATGCAAAGAGCGGAAATGTCCTGGAGAAGCAGAAATACGAAGAGCTTTCCGGCCTTGCTGCATTCCAGAAAGCGTCAGCAGAGCTAATGGCAAAAGTTCTCCGAAAATACAATGTCAGGGCAATCGGCCACCGGGTTGTGCATGGCAAGGACATGAAAAAGCCGGTTGTTGTTGATGATGCGGTGCTAAAAAAATTGGAAGATATATCACATCTGGCTCCGCTTCACAATACGCCGCAGACCTATGTAATCAAATCATGCGTCAGGTTCAATATCCCCCAGGTTGCGGTGTTTGACTCTGCATTCCACACAACAATAAACAAAACAGCAAAAATCTATGGGCTTCCAAGGAAGCTTACGGATGAAGGCTATGTGCGCTACGGCTTCCACGGAATATCCCATGAGTATGTATCACAAAAGGCAGCAGGAATATACAGAAAGAAATTTGGCAAAGCGCCAAAAAAGATTATTGTATGCCACCTGGGCTCAGGCAGCAGCATTACCGCTGTCCTCGCAGGAAAATCCTATGACACTTCAATGGGCTACACCCCAATGGAGGGCCCGATTATGGGCACCAGGTCAGGGACCCTGGACCCGGGCATTGTGCTTGACCTGTGCAGGAAAAAGGGAGTTGAGGCAGTTGACAGGCTGCTCAACAATGACTCCGGGATTTTTGGCATCTGCGGCTATGCATTTGCAGACAAGGCATTCCACTCAAAAGACAAAAATTCAAGGCTTGCGTTCAGCAAGTTCTGCTACGACGTTGCAAAGATTGTTGGCAGCTACATGGCTGCAATGAATGGCTGCGACCTGATTGTCTTCACAGCAGGCATTGGAGAGAACAACCCCGAGGTGAGGAAGAGCATCATGGGGCATTTTGGGTTTGCAGGCGCTATAATTGATGACCGGCTGAACAGGGCTGGAAAGGAAGGCTTCATTTCCAAAAGCAATGCAAAAGTCAAAGTCATGCTCATCCGCACAGATGAGGAAAAGAGCATAATGGAGATTGTAAAGGACATTGTGAAATAGTAAAGGCTGTTTTTTCTGAATAATTTGACTGGTGTAAAAAACCTGCAAAATGCCGTTTTTCCACTGCCTGAAAAAGGTATGATAAGGTATGATGTTTCGCAAGATTTATAAATAGCAAAGAAATACACAGCTAATTTAGGTGGAAAACAATGAAAATAACACTCTCTGTTATCAAGGCAGATATTGGCGGCTATCCCGGGCACTGCAACAGCCATCCCGAGATATTGGAACTTGCAAGGCAGGAGATGGAGCTGGCAAAGAAGATGGGCATGCTCATTGACTACAGGGTTATGAACTGCGGTGATGACCTGGAGCTCATAATGACCCATGAAAAGGGCAAGGAGCACTGCGACATCCACAAGCTGGCCTGGGATATCTTTGTAAAGGCCACTGGCCATGCAAAAAAGCTTAAGCTCTATGCTGCAGGCCAGGACCTGCTTAAGGATTCATTCTCAGGCAATTTAAAGGGCATGGGTCCTGGGGTTGCAGAAATAACCTTTGAGGAAAGGAAATCCGAGCCAATTCTGGTATTCATGGCAGACAAGACAGAGCCCGGCTCCTGGAACATGGCGCTCTACAAGATGTTTGCAGACCCGTTCTGCACAGCAGGCCTGGTAATTGACCCAAGCATGACAGGGGGCTTTACCTTTGAGGTGCATGACATTATGAACCACAAATCAGTGCATTTCAAATGCCCGGCTGAGATGTATGACATGCTTGCGCTCATTGGCCAGCCCGGGAAATTTGTCATAAAGCACGTGTTCAGGAACAGCGACAATGAAATTGCAGCCTGCATTTCAACAGAAAAGCTCAACCTGCTGGCAGGCAGGTATGTGGGCAAGGATGACCCGGTCATGATTGTAAGGACGCAGATGGGCTTTCCTGCAGTGGGGGAAGCCCTTGAACCATTTGCGTTTCCCTACCTTGTAGCCGGCTGGATGAGGGGCAGCCACAACGGCCCGTTCATGCCTGTAAGCTTTAAGGATGCAATACCCACAAGGTTTGACGGCCCGCCAAGGGTTATCTGCGCAGGGTTCCAGCTGTCCGACGGAATACTGCACGGGCCCACTGACATGCTGAAAGACATCTCATTTGACCTGGCAAGGCAGCAGGCCAATGTGATTGCGGATTACATGCGCAGGCATGGGCCGTTTGAGCCGCACAAGCTCAGCGCAGATGCCATGGAATACACCACTGTGCCTGATGTGCTGAAGAAGCTGCAGCACAGGTTCAAGGAGATTAGCCAGGTATAGGCGCAGTCAGTTGCCATAACTTCTTTGCAGATGCAGCCATCCCTATAGGCAATGTTCAAATAAATTCTAGAGCCCGCTAACAGAAAAATATTCTGCACGCTGCGATCTATTGAGAAAATTGCCGGATTTCTTACAAGAATTTTGTGAAATCTCCGTCGACGAGAGAACCACTGGACACTGGACAGATGCGCGTGAGGCTTATAAGTGCCCATTGCTTATTCAACGTGATGAAATACTACTTTGATACTTCAATTTGGAGAGATTACTTTGAGAACCGTTCAGAGAAGTTTATGCCAACAGGTGACTGGGCTTTCGAGCTGCTACAAAAGATAATAAAAGAAAGGAGTATTGTATTGTATTCAGATTTGGTTATTAAGGAATTAAGGATTGATTACAGCGATGAGGAAATTGAAAGGACTTTTGACATTATCAAAAGTGTTGGCCTGCTGAATAAAGTGGATGTTACACAGGAAGATTATTCTGAAGTAAGGAAGCTCAAAAGCACCTTGGATATCCCGTTTTCTGATATAATACACGCAGTCCTTGCCAAAAACAACAATGCGCTGCTTGTTTACAGAGACAAGCATTTTTATGAATTACAGAAGATAACAGAGATAAAAAAGCCAGAAGAGCTTATTTGAACTTTGCTTCCAGTTCTTTTAAATATTCTTCGCCAATCAAATCCCTGAGCTTTCTGAACTGTTCGTCTGTATGCGTTCCCTTGACTGCTCCCTTTAGCCTTACCAGCTTTAAGATGGCAGCCTCCCTCCTCATGCTGTCCAGTTTTTCCCTTATGGACTCCCTGATGAATTCAGTTCTGTTGTTGAAGTGGAAAAGGTCAAGCACGCCATCTATCTCTTCCACAATGTTCTCTTTGAGCTTAAAGTTGATTATCTGCATTGTAATACATTGTAAATGCAATGTATTATTTATATTTTTCGGTTTCTTGCGATGTATTGGTCCAAATTGGTGCTTTTCCAGCAAACTTTAAATACTTGCTAGCTGGGCTTTGCTTTTATGAAATACTACTATGTGCTATTGATTGTCCTGCTTATTTCAGGATGCGGGACTAATAAAAATGTTGGTAGCACCACAACTACTACTGGAGCTGAGAATATGAAAAATACTGTTACGCTTGAGACAAATATGGGAAATATTAGTATTGAACTGTATGATGATATGCCGATTACAGCAGGCAATTTCAAAAAGCTTGCTTCTGAAGGGTTCTACAACAATGTAATATTCCACAGGGTGATTGACGGCTTTATGATACAGGGCGGAGACCCCACTGGCACAGGCAGGGGCGGGCCAGGATATGCAATAAAGGACGAGTTTACAGACCACAACCAGAACAACAGGGGAACAATTGCAATGGCAAATTCAGGCCCGAATACAGGCGGAAGCCAGTTCTTCATTAACTTGGTCAACAATAACTTCCTTGACACAAAACATCCAGTCTTCGGCAAAGTCACGAAAGGAATGGATGTTGTTGATGCAATTGCCAAAGTCCAGAAAGGCGCCAACGACAGGCCAATAAAGAACGTGACGATAATAAAGGCGGTTGTGAATTGATAATATTCTGAATGCAAAGCTTTCTTATTAGCTGCAGCCATCCGTGGCGGCTGTCGTCGCTACGCTCCTCCGCGGCCACCCCGTAGGGGGCGACCCCCGGCCGCGCAGCGCCATGGCTGCAGACGGACTAACTAGACGGCGCTGCTTGCGATAATCATCCAAAAGGGCACTAAAAACGAGAATTGTTAATAAGGGATAGGGGCACACTCAAAAAAATTTAAATAGAAGGACAAATTAACAGCATTATGCCTAAAGATGTAGAAAAAAAGGACAGTAAAAAACTGATCAAGGTGCTTAAAGAGATTCATAAACCTCATTGGACGGTATATGCTTCTATATTCATTCTCGCAATATCCCTTTTAATTAATGCAATAAACACAAGAACATTAATCGCAGAAAATCAACCATTTGTGGTTTGGAATCAATTCGCATGCCCGAATAATATATATCAATCGACAGGGTTAGATGTATCCTTCACTAATATAGGTGGTTCTCATTCAGCTTACTCGGCCCAAATTCAAGTTCACGGATTCAAATGTATAGAAGATATTGAAAGAAAGTATAATAGTGTTAGTTATGATACAATAAAAGAATTGAATAAAAAGATTAATCAAACAGAATGCAATATAAGTTACGCTATCGCGAAAGACGCCATGGCTTCGAACAAATTACTCATCTTTCAAGATGACCAATATACTGGAAAAAATGCAACAATAAATATTTCTTATTCTTATGTTGTAGGAAATAAATGGACGGATTTAGCTCAAATAAAAAACTGTCAATATCATAAAGATATGACCCAAGGTTATACTAACTGGATCTTAAACGAACAAAATTGATTTGGATAGTTCGGATATTCTCACCGGACAATTGAAAGAATTTCAGCATAAGTTGAAACCCTGCTCATTTCACCCTAACAACCCTTAATAACTGCATTTTCTTCATTTTGGCAGTGAAATTCAAAGACATTCCCAGCAGGCTGGAAGAGGGTGGGGGCGGGGGAATTCCGTAACGAAGAACTAAAAAAACAATAATTTATAAAGAAAAAGAGGTTTACTCGATTAAAGATGACTAAAATAAAAGAAGAGGATTTGAATAAAATCCATTGCATGGATTGCATGGATGGATTTAAGAAAATTCCTGAGAGAAGTGTGCATCTCTTATTAACTGATCCACCGTATGGAATAAGCAGGGAATTAAATTGTAAAGGGCAAAGGTTAGGTACAACTGCAAAACTTAACTTTAACTTTGGGGATTGGGATAAGCTAAATCATAATTGGGTTGAAGAAGCACTGAAAAAAACAAATGGGTGGGCAATTATTTTTTGTGCAAAAAGAGATATTGGAAAATATTGGGATTTATTGGAAAAAGATGGATTCATTGCCATTGACTCTTTGGTTTGGCAGAAGCCAGATCCAGTTCCTTTAAATGGAAAATCAAAATTTCTAAACGCGTGGGAATCGGCAATAATTGGAAAACGGAATGGTGCTTTTTGGAATGGTTATTGTACCCATAACATCATCAAATGTCAAGCACCAAAAGGTAAAGATAGAATCCACCCTACACAGAAACCATTAAAATTAATACAGGAGTTAATAAAACTTACAACTAAAGAAGAGGATATTGTGTTAGATCCTTTTATGGGAAGTGGAACTACTGCAATTGGGGCCAAGTTACTGGGAAGAAATTTTATTGGTTTTGAGATAGACCCTAAATATTGTAAGATGGCAGATGAGAGAATTAATAAAACCGAAAAACCGTTATCAAAATTTACGAAAAATTGATTTCTCTTGCGTTAATATCTTTTAAATCTCCATGAGAAAGTGAAACCTGTAATCTTCTTAAACCACCTTTTTGAGCATATCTTTCCGCCTTGTCTCCTAATTTTTCTTTTAATTTTTTTACAACTTCGTGAGGATTTGCTTCAAAAATTTTAATAACTTCCATATTTTCTTTATCAACTACTGCTAAAATTACAGCTTTTTCTTTTTCATATTTTGCTAATACATTATCAGAAATATCTTGAAAATTCCAAGAGAATGTTTTAGATACTTTATATTCATAAAAATTGCCATCGTCATCTACAGCATCATGTCCTACTTGTTCTGATAAGACTTGATGCTCTAATTTTAAAGATACTAAAAGTTCCCAAAATTTATTGCTGGTTAATATCTGAGTAACTCCGGTTATTTTTTCTATTTGATTTGCAATTGTATAGATTTTTATTAACCATTGATAATAACGTCCGTTTTTGTTAATCCCTCTTAATTTTATCTTTGATAGTTTTAAATCTGTCTCTAATTGTAGGGCTGAAAAGTTAATCATTTTTCTTTTATTAACATGGCCTTTGGGTTTTCTTTGCAATAATTCTTCAGTTCTATATTTGAGATAATCTGAACATTCTTTGCCATTAACTTCAATATACCAATCTAATTTAGGTGGAAACAAAGTATCGTCTATATGAGCAAAAATAGCACTTTTAATATTCTTTAACCCTTTTATGATGGTCTGCGAATAATCATTAAAAGTCCAACTATGATTTCCGCTCGTTTCTTTAAAATGTTTATACTCAAATTCATTTCCACTTTCATCTTTTGCGTCCTTGGATCCAGAATGTCCAGGAATTAAAATATGATTTAACTCATTAGCAATAAGTATCTCGAATATTTTACTATTTGAGTAAATATCGTCAACGCCATATTTTTTAAAGAAAAAGCCTTGTATCTCTTTCAGTTTAAGAATGAGCTTCTTGAGTCTTGTTTGTTGAACACTACTTGCTGCCATTTTTCTTCTCAAACTCCTTTAATGTTTCTTCTCCTAAATTTGATACTTTGTAAGTTATTGTTCTAGAATCAGAGGTTACTTTTTCTATAAGCTGTTTTTCATAAAGATCACTTAATATTCTACTTAATGAAGACTTATGTATTACTAATTTTTTTGAGATATTTGTAGGGATGTCCGGTGAAGATTTAAGAATTCTCAATACCTTAATCCGATATACCCCATCATGCAACCAATTTATCAAAGCCAAATCAACCATAATTCACATTAAATTACCAAAAGATTTAAATATAATTAACATTTAGTTAACATAAGATATAAACATATTTAAATAAAGGGGTTGTTATAGGATTAAGAATAACATGGAAAACACAATAATAAGAGGGGATGCGATAGAGATTCTTAAGAAAATACCTGATGATTCGGTAGACCACTGCATAACTGATCCTCCTTATAATATCTCTGGGTACGACCACAAAAAAGAAATAGGGTGGTTAAAATCAAATAAGCACTGGGTTTCCGATAAGAAATTTAATAAAATTGATGAGAAATGGGATACTTATTCAAACGGAGATTATGAAAAATTTACAAAAGAATGGCTACAAGAAATATTTAGGATTGTTAAACCGAATGGGAATATCATCGTATTCGGAAGCTATCATAACATCTACAAATTGGGATATATACTACAAAGCTTTGACAGAAAAATTATTAATTCTGTAGTTTGGTTTAAACGCAATGCTTTTCCGAATATAACTCAAAGAATGCTTTGTGAAAGCACAGAACATCTTATTTGGGCAGTTAATAACACTCAAAAACATGCAAAAAATTGGATTTTTAATTATGATGAATTAAAAAGAATAAATGGGGGAAAACAAATGCGAAATGTTTGGGATATTCCAATGACCCCAATCTCTGAAAAGAGATTAGGAAAACATCCCTCACAGAAACCTATTGAGCTAATTGAAAGACTTGTTTTAGCTTCAACTAATGAGAATGAGGTTATTATTGATCCATTTGTTGGTAGCGGAACATTACCTGTTGTTGCTAAAATGCATGGAAGAAAGTTTATAGGAATAGACAATAATGAAGAATATGTAAATTTAAGTAATAAGAGGTTATCTTTGATTTTTAAAAAAGAAAAACTAAGTAAATATTTATGAATATCTTCTTTTTCAGAAAAAGAACCAAAACGCCCGCCGCCTACAACCTCGCCCTCAACGCCCTCTCAACAATCTCAACAGCCTTGTCAAACTCATTGTAGCCAAACTCAGCAGCGGTGACGACTCTTCCAAACTTGGGAGATGCATTCTCAACATAAGTGTCAACTGACGAAGTCCCTTTCCAGGGAGTCCAGACAAGGGCCAAGTCAGCTTGCTGCGGCCTGTATTTCAGAATCTCATTAACAGCTCTGCCGCTGTTTTTCCCGTACGCAATATCCTCGTCAATCACAACAACCCTTTTTCCTGCAATCATCTCTGTTAAATGTTCCCTGGAAGGCTCTCCAGCCCAGCGGAAATCCCTGCCTTCATGGCACTCGCACACCATAACCTCTAATGCAAACAGGGAAAAGAAATATGCAGGCTCCAGGCCGCCTGTGGCAATGCCCACACCCAGGTCATAGTGGCCCCTAAGATTGTAGGCAAGGTTAATCATTTTATGCTTGGAGAGAACACGCTTCATCCTTCCCTCAGCAAAACCCAGTTTCTCAGCCCAGATGCATAAAGGCTTATATGTTGTTTTTTCGAGCTCTCCAACATATCTCATCAGGAGCGATGATAAGCTATTCCGGTTTTCAGTTGCCCGAATCTGCTCCATTAATGCTGTTCTTTCATTATTTGCCATGCCCCAACTAGACAGGGTAATGCGACAGTATTTAAAAGGATTGCTGCAGAACTATTCTTAATAGCCCGCACCGCCACTGACGCACCGCACCGGGGGAAGGCCCCTCCGGGGTGGTGCGTGTGCAGTCAGTGCGTGGCGGTGCACTATTGTCTCCAAGGAAATCACAGCAGAAAAATCCTTAAATACTTCCTTTTATTCCCTCCCTGCATGGGAACCGAACAGGATGCTGCAACTGCAGGCAGTGTATCAGACAGCGCACCAGGCAGCGCACTGGTCCTGGAAATAGTTAGACGGGACCCGCTGGATTATGCCAACTTTAGGGCTGCATGGAACTTTGGAATCCGCAGGCAGGTGCTCAGGGGGTTTTTCCGCAGAATAGACCCTGTTGAGGATTTTGAGACCCGGACAAAGTCGGCTGCTGACAGCGGCCTTCTTGAGTCAATAGTCTTCGGTTACATATTTGAAGAAAAGCCAATTGGAGTCAAGAATGAGATCCACAAGTGGTTAGGCCTGGATGTAAACGGCTATCTTACCTATCTTGTGGCGCCATACATTATAGCCTCAAACTCAAAAGACCAGAGCAGGTCTGCAGAATATTTCGGCCTGCTTGGGGTTGATGAACTGGGCTACAGGCCAGTTAAGAGCCAGAGCTATAGGGAGATAATACTGGCAAAGTGCCTTGAAATGAACGAAACTTTCAAGGTGCCTGTCCAGAGTATGCATTTTATAGGGTAATAGCCTTCCACATAGCCTTTAACCAAAAAACAGCAACCTTTTTATACTGCCGCTTTATCACCCGCCTTAGTTAAATTCATAAAAATATATAAAAATACATAAAAAACCATCGGGGTGAAGAAAAATGAACACACTTGCAATTGTGTTGATAATAATTGCAGTTATTGTGCTGTTCGTCATCGTCCTGTATAACAGCCTTATCAGGCTGAGAAACCAGGTAAAGAATGCCTGGGCGCAGATTGACGTTCAGCTGAAGAGGAGAAACGACCTGATACCAAACCTTGTGGAGTCAGTCAAGGGCTACATGAAACATGAAAAGACAGTCCTTGAGGATGTCACCAAGGCAAGGTCAGCAATCTTAGCTGCAGAAACAGTTGAGGCAAAGGGAAAAGCATCAAATGTGCTGTCAAAGACATTGAAGTCATTGTTTGCTGTCTCAGAAAACTACCCGCAATTGAAGGCAAATGAGAATTTCATGCAGCTGCAGGAAGAGCTTTCAGGCACAGAGAACAAGATTGCCTATTCAAGGCAGTTTTACAATGACATTGTCATGACATTCAACACCAAGATACAGACATTCCCGGACAACATCTTTGCAAAGATGCTGAACTTCAGCGCAGAAGCTTCATTTGAGGCAACTGCTGAAGAAAAGAAGAATGTCAAAGTGCAGTTTTAATCATTGGTGCAACCCATGATTAATATGTTTAATGAGGTAAGGAACAACAAGATTAAGTCAGTTGTCCTTATCTCTGTTTTTATTATTCTTATAGCCGGCCTTGGCGCAGGCATAGGCGGCCTTTACGGCAGCTTTTACTTTGGCGTCGCAATGGCAGTAATATTCGCATCAATTTATGCCATAATTGCCTATTATTCTGGCGACAGCATGCTGCTTAGCCTTTCGGGGGCAAAGGAAGCAACAAAGAAGGACTATCCCTACCTGATTAACACAGTCGAGGGCCTGGCAGTTGCAGCAGGTCTCCCAACACCGAAAGCATATGTTATTGATGATACTGCGTTAAACGCATTTGCAACAGGAAGAGACCCGCAGCATGCCTCAATTACAGTCACAACAGGCCTTCTTAAGGCGCTGAACAGGGAAGAGCTTGAAGGTGTTGTTGGCCATGAGATGAGCCATATTAAGAACTTTGATGTAAGGTTCATGATGCTGACAGCAGTCATGGTTGGTATAATCATGCTCATGTCAGATTTGCTGTTAAGGTCCTTCCTCTGGGGAGGCAAGGGCGGCAGCAATGACAAGAAAGGAGGGGAAATAACAATCATACTGGTTGTTATCGGCCTTGTGCTGGCAGTCCTAAGCCCGATTATTGCCCAGCTTATCCAGATGGCCATAAGCAGGAAGAGGGAATATGCAGCTGATGCAAACGGCGCAATATTAACAAGATACCCGCCAGGCCTGGCAAACGCCCTAAAGAAGATAGCAAAGGACCCAGACCCGCTGGTTGACAAGGCAAACAAGGCAACAGCACATTTATACATATCAACGCCGTTCAGGAAAAAGCAGAGCTGGCTGACAACAATGTTCTCAACACATCCTCCGATTCAGGAGAGGATAAAAAGATTAGAAGCGATGTGATTTTCTGGCTGTTTCAATTTGCCTTATTTCCCACAGACCGAAAAATATAAATACAAGTACACATTACAATTGCATTACAATGGTAATGGACACAATGCAGATAAGGCTGACCGAAGGCCTGGTTGATAGGGTTGACCTGCTTGTAAGGCAGGGGTTATATGCAAACCGTTCTGATGCAGTCAGGGACGCAGTCAGGAGGCTAGTGCTTGAAAGGCAGATTGGCACAATACCCAACAAAGGAAATTCAGTCAGGGAGATAAGAAAAATAAGAAAGAGCTTATCGAGGAATATTAACATCGATGAGATTAACCGCCTAGGAAAGTAATTCCTCGGGTTTGCCAGCAGCAACATGCTTTTTTGCATATTTTAACAGCAAAGCATCTCTTGTCACAAGCGTAAGGCCAAGCCTCTTGCAGAGAGCAATGTGCATGCAGTCGTAGAGGCTCAGCGTGTATTCCAGCTTTGACTCAAGCAGCCTTGCAAAATCATAATCTGCCTGCGTTGCAGCAACAAAGGAAAATTCATGCTGCAGAAAGCTTTTCTTCTGCTTGAAGTATTCGGTACTTAGTTTTCCCTGCAGCTCCTTCAGGATAAAACCCGAGAAAAGGATAAGGTCTTCATCAGATAACATAAATTTCTCAAGGAAATCAAAGGCATATTTCCATAATGGTTTCTCAGCATCCCTGCCAACCTCTTTCTTCCATAGGTTCAGGTAAATGCAGGTGTCGACATAATAGAGAGTCATTGCTTGTGAAACGTGGTTTGTATTTATAAGCCTCACGCGCATTTGTCCAGTGTCCACTGGCCGTCTCGTCGACGGAGATTTCACAAAATTCTTGTAAGAAATTCGGCAATTTTCTTTATAGACCGCAGCGTGCAGAATATTCCGTTTATGGCCAGAGAATAAAAGCAAACTATTGAGTTGATTCCCTTCTATGTTCTATTATGTGCATAATCAGGTCTGCAATTGTCTTAAGGACAAGGAAGAACGGCAGAGCGCCAGGGCCCAGAAACATACCAAATATGATTGTCAGGTGCATGGGAATAATCCTCAGATAGGGAAAGAACATGACACTGCCGATATTCTGCTTTTTTGTGTCTCTTTTCCTGTTGTAGAAATACGAGAACATGTGATTCACAAAGAATATTGCTGCCGTAAGCACAATAGAGCCTACACTGACCAATTTGCCGTAGCTTATTGCCTGGGTTAAGCTGAATGTAAGAAGGAACATCATGTAGACAAAATGGAAAAATCCGTAATGGAATGCAAAAAATATAGCAGTTGATACCTTTGTATTGGTAGTTGGCAACACAGCCTTGCCATTAACAAGAAAGTTATCTGTTGAAAATTTCTTGAGCGAAAGAATCTTCACAACATTGAAGATACCGATAATAACGCTCTGGCACCAGTAAATCCACATTATAGTCAGAAGGTTCCAGTGCTGTGTCAAAGCAAGAATTATTGTAATAAGGTTTGACCCAAGCAGAGCCAGTGTTGACGGGTCTGTAAAGCTGTATTTACTGCCAATCTTTCCTGATTTTTTATCAACGTTATAAGCAAACTTTCCTGTGCTTATATCCATAGGTTAATAAAGAATATATTGGTATTTAAACTTTTGTCATTTCAACTCAATTTGAAGTCTTCGCCAGCTATTTACCAAATGGCTCACGCTGATTTGCAATCAGAATTAAAAAAATATTTCTAAGAATTATTTCTTGTGCTGCTCTGGCTTCTTTGTAACGAATTCAGTATAACCGCATGTTCCGCAGGTCATCCTTTCCTTGTGCGCTGCCAGGAAAACTCCTGTGCCGCACTTGGGGCAGGTCCTGTTCTTCCTTGTGAGAGTTTCGCCCTTTACTTCGTAGAGCTTCCACACCTTCATTGACTTGCTCTTCTTCTTTGCCGACGGCTTTGCTTCTTTCTCTGCCATTTTACTTTGCCTCTGCCTTTGTTTCTGGCTTTGCCTCTGCCTTTGCTGCCTTCTTTTCCTTTGGAGCGCCGCCCTTCTTGCCTGCATCCCTGTCAGCCAGGTGCTTTCCCGCAAGTTTTCCCATTACCTTCTTGTCCTTATAGACGCTCACTGTGGCAACAGCCAGGGTCTGGCCGAAAATCGGCCTTATGCCCTCAAGCACAATTGTGTCCTCTGCTGCGCCGAGCTTTGCCGCAAGTGACTTTTTTACATCTGCCCTTCTCGGGACAGCGCCTGTAAAGGCAACCTCTGCCTCCACAATGGTCCTTGACATCAGCGGCTCTTCATGCTTCCTGAGAATATTTACATCTGCCATTTTGCTTACCTGCACTTGATTGCGTATTCCCCTTTGACAGGCACATTGATTTTCTTTGCAATGTCTGACTTGCCTGTGTCCAGGAAGTTTATCCTGCCCTGCCACACAATGGAGAAATTGCTGCCTTTGCACAACGGGCATTCAGAGCCCTCCACGAATATCTTACAGCTTTTGCAAACCTTTTTTCTTGTCATTATTTCCCTTCCTTTTTGCCGGCCTTGCCGGGTTTCTCTGCCTTTTCCGGCTTCTCAGCCTTCTTCGGCTCCTCGTCGCTCATCCACTCAAGCTTGCCCAGCCTGCCCTGCCTCATGGTGAGGCCGAGCTTTGGGTTTGCCACATCCTTGTAGCTGACTGCAATGACCCTTGCCCTGCACAGGTCATTCACCCTGAGCGTCCTCTTTGTCTCCTTACCCACAAGCACCTTGTCCTTGCTGAAGGAGACGTAATCGTCCATTGTCTGCGATACGTGAATCATGCCCTCTGCCGGCCCGAGCGAGATGAATGCGCCGAAGTCCACAATGTCCTTTATCTTGCCCAGCAGCACTTCCTGAAGCTCTGGCTTGAAGCACAGCAGGTCGAACTTTGTCTCATAGTATGCAGCGCCGTCGCCGGGGATTATGACCCCCTGCATGACATCTCCGATGTCGCTCACATCAATGACCATTCCCAGGTCCTTTGATATGTAGCCGTCATACTTTGCCTTTATCCTCTGCAGTATGGCCTCCTCTACAGGCAGGCCAAAGAGGTTTGGCGGCACCCTTATGTGGTCTCCAACTTTGATTTTGAAAAACATTTTTTCACCCTAGCATGAGATATTTCTTTTGCCTTAAAACAATGAGAGGAACGCCATTTGCCTTCAGTTTCTTCTTAAGGGCAGCGTCATTAGTCGCCACCAGGTCCTCCCTGCCAGCAATATCGAGGATAAGCTGGTCCACGTTCTTAACTTGGGGTGAGGCAATGGTTTTTAAACCTTTTGCTTTTATAAGGCTCAGGGCAAGCCCGGCAGCCCTCTTATCAGCCCCGGACTGCTCCTTCCTTATGTTTTCGAGCTCTGCAAGGGTTTTGTCCATAATGCAGATTTCGTGCTTTTCAGGCAAAATGCGCTCTATTTCAGAGAATATATCTAATTTAATAGTCCCGGGAAGCATGAGGAAGTTGGTGTCTAAAATAATTCTTTTCATCAGAGAAGGTTAAAAGATGGCTGTTTATAAAGGTTTTCCCTTTAGCCCGTCAACAATCTTCTGCATCTTAATTGCATCCTCCAGTGGATCCAATGCCTCGCAGATGAATGTTGCGCTCTGCTTTCTTCGCAAAAGTTCCTCAACAAGGGGCTTGAAAGGAGGGTGGTCTCCGACAGGAATGTGCCGAATCTCTCCTTTGTCGCCGTATTCAATGCCTGAGAAATGGCACTGCAGGTGCTTCAGCTTTTTGAACTTGTCAAGCACTTCAGCATAATTGATTTTGCCCTGGTTCCTGGCATAGACGTGCGCAAAGTCAATGCAGCAGTGGCAGCCGGTGTCATCTATCAGCTGCAGTATTTCCTCCTCTGAGCCAAAGGCATTCACCTTGCCTGTTGTCTCGGGGCACAAAAGCACCTGCCACTTTTTCTGCTTTACCGCATCCATCAGGTCAAGCACAGCTTCCCTGATAATCTGATATACTTCCTTCCTGTCCATCTTCTGGTAATAGCCAGGATGAAAGACAACTGCCTTTGCGCCAAGGTAATGGCCGCGCTCGCAGCTCTGCAGAATCCTCCTTTTTGAAGCCTCAATAATTTCTTTTTCCTGCGATGACAGGTTTATGTAATAGGGCGCATGGATGGACAGGTCTATCTTCAGCCTTTTCGCAGCTTCGCCTGCCCTTTTCGCAGCCTCATTGTCCAGGTAGATGCCGCGCACAAACTCAACCTCCATTGTAGGCACACTGAGCCTGTGCAGCTCCTCGAGCGAGGCAACCAGCTCTCCTGCCACATTGCCTCCGGGACCAATTTTTATTTCAGCCATTTTGCGCAAAAATCATTTAGTATATACCGACAGCCCGGCATATATTAAGTTTTTGATTCCATTTCCAGAAACTCCTGGATAAACTGCTGCCCAATTCCCTGGTCATGTATTACCAGCATGTTCTCGTCATTCTTTGTGTTGCCTGACAGTGTTGGGTTGTAGCTGCCTGTGATTGTGATTTTGCCGTCAATGATAAACACCTTATGGTGGAGCACAAACGGGCTTTTTTCCTTTTTCACATCAACCCCCTGGTATTTCAGCAGCTCAAAAACAGAAGCCTCGCTTCCTGCCTGGCCGCTGTCAAACACTCCCCGGACATCAACGCCTTCCTGATTTTTTATGATTAGCTCATTTGCCACGCTGTTGTCAGTGAAAGAGAATACCATGAAGTAGACTGACTTATTTGCATTCCTGATTTCATCCTTCAGATGGTCTGCGCAGCTGTCCTCAGGGCAGAAGTAGTTCTCCACGAGAACGCCGCTGACATTCACCGCAGGGAACCTCACATTTGCGCCCCTGCCAAACTCGCCATTCCACAGCTCACTGAACTCATCAACGTAGTTTGCTGCAATAGGCGCTGACTCAATCACCACCACATTGTTGAAAGTCTCATTATTGCCCTTGTAGGTGGGGTTAAAGGAGCCTGTGAAAACCCTTTTTCCGTCAGCAACGCAGAACTTGTTGTGCATCAGGCCTGAACCTGTTGATTTTAGTGCATCAAGGCCAGGAACATTGCTGCCGGAATCAACAACAACAGCCACCTCGGCAGAGCTCTTCTTTGCATCCAGGTTTCCTATCACATCTTTAAGCTCAATATCATAGAGAGCGCAATAAACATAGCTGTCCGCAGAATCAATAAAGCCGGCAAGCAGCTTGCCGCAGTCCTCCCGGGGGCAGAAATGCACAGAAATGCTGCCGTTCCCCTGCACCAGGGGTTGCTGCACTATGCCGTTCTCAACGCAGCCTGCTGTAAGGAGCAGGGCAAAGAGCATGGGCACAAACATCCTCATGCAGCTGTAAAAAGCCAGAGTAATATTTATTTCTTTGCCCTGCATTTTTGTCACCACTTCGGAATACTACAGAAACGAAAGATTTAAATATATGTAATACCACTCCCAAGTAGAAAGTTGGGGGTTTTTAGAGAAATACTAACGATCACCTCTTTTTTCCCAGGAAGGTTCCCTAACGGGAACCTTCCCAGGGTTTTATCATCATCATTTACCCTTTCTTGAGGCATTCCTGAGCAGTAGGGTTGCACTGCCGCCAATAAGAAGCCCGGCAGCAAAGCTTGCTGCAAGCAGGACCCGGTTGTCTACAACCAGCCTTTTCTCATCAGCCTTTTTGAAGTAAATCTCCTGGTTTGAGAGCTCAAGGGCATATTCCACATAGAGCAGCGCAGATGATATGTCTGTATCCTTAAGGCTCTCGGCATACTCATAGTAGCTGTAGCTCAGGATTGGGAATATTCCCTTTGAGGCCTGCTTGTTTATATTGTCCCTTGCCAGGCCCAGCTTTAATTCCATAATGTCTTTTGTTGAGTTTGTGCTGACGCCAAACAGGCTTATCAGTATGTCTGCCTCTGCCTTTGCCAGGCTTGCCTTGAACAGGCAGAGCTCATAGCGCCCGTTGTCATAATCGTCATAGGCATAGTCAAGCTGTTTCTGGGTGTTGTCAAGCGGCAGCCCTGTGAGCATCCGTATATATTCTATCCTTTCAGACGCCTCGGACACCTTGCTCCTGCATGACTCCATCAGCGAATTTTGGTCTATCTCAAACGTCCTGCCGCCCTTGTTAAAGAAATTGCTCCAGCTGGCAGCTGAGTTCAGCCTCTCAATGCCATTGGCAAGGCTGCTGATTGCAGCATCGGTGTTATTCTGCTTCATAGCCTTTGCCACATCATCCAGGTTCTCCTTTGACTCCGTAAGCCTGTCCCTGACTACCATGGCAGCCTGGAGGTCGTTTATGGTGTTAATGTTTAGCAGGTCAAGGTTATTGTTCGATTCATATATGCTTGCCTTCATCCTTGCAGTCATTGTGACTATTTCAGCAATGGTCATGTTCCTGGCCTTCAGCAGCAGATACCTCAGCCTGACATTTGCGCCATAGCAGTAGCTTGCTGCTGAATAGAACTTATTCTGGCTGCTTGCATTCTCTGCCCTTTCAGTCAGGTTAAGTGCTTCCCTCAGCTGGGTGCTGTTGGCAGGGATGCTAAGCTTCCCAACCGAGGCCATGAGCAGCCTGCTCTTGTTGCACAGCAGCTGGGAGATATACCCCATGGTGTCATTATACATCTGGTTTATGGTGATGTTAACTGCCGGCACCTCATAGCTCTTTCCCGTAAAATATGACATCGCCTCGCTCAGCCTTGCCACTTCAATGACATTGAGGCCAAGCCCTTTGCCATATTCAACCAGGTCAGTTGTCTTGTTATTTTCTGTAACATTCCTCTCTCCCCTTGGTATGAGGACAGTTGTTATGTTCTCCTTTGCCGCTGCCTCCAGCTTTGCCCTGAGTCCGCCGACAGGCCCTATAAGGCCGCCTGAATTTATTGTGCCGGTCATTGCAATGCTGCTGTTAACCTCCTGGCCCTGGAGCATTGCAGCAGTAAGCACGGCAATTGCGGAGCTGGCGCTCGGCCCGCCGATTATGGATGATTTTGACTTGATGGTGTAGAAGAAATTATACCTGCTGCAGTCAGCGCCGAGGAAGTCACAGGCAACCTCCTGCGCAAACCTGGTGGATATCTGCGTGTCAAGCTTTGTTATGGGAAATGTCTCAATGAAAACCCTGCCAGTGCCCGGCACCATCTCAAGCCGAAGGTCAGCAGTGCTGCCTGTCAGGTTTGTTTCAAGCCCTGACGCGGCAAGCAGCTTCATGGAGCCCTCGCTGGCGCTGCACAGCGGCAAAATGACCAAGATTAGCAGTAATAGTATTGGTTTATTATTCATAAACCGGGGGGTGCGCACTTGGTTATTATAGTTTGCTATATACCCTGTGTTTTATATACTACTGATAAGTAAATAAAATGATAAGATTTAAATAGTGGTTGTGCTTGTATGCAAAAAGATGATTAAACTGGAACATATCCTTAAGAAAGGAGAAATGTGGGATGAGCCCAACAGGACAATATTAAACACAATAGACCAAAAGCATTTTGTGGAGACCAACAATGTGCTTTTTCATGGTGCGGAAGTGCTGGACATTGGCTGTGGCATGGCCTCACTTAAATCGTATATTAGTCCGCTCTGCAGGAGATACCTGGGAATCGATAACGGCCTGATGGAAAATTTTGCAGATATTCTAGCTGACTATGAACAGCTTCCTTTTAAAAGGGAATCATTTGATACAGTGCTTTCATTGCAGATGTTCCCTAAAAATATAGAGGGTATTGCAGACGTTTTGCAGCCCCATGGTTACCTTGTCCATCAAAGCACATCATTCTTCCAAAGACAAAACCATGTCCGCGAGAGGGCATCTGCTTATTTTGCGTTTAGGTATTCTGTAGAGTATAACATAAATGTCCTGAACAGGAAAGATGAAATTATTGATTCAATTCGCAATGTCTTTCTGGTCTGGCAGAAAAAGGGTTAGAATTTATTATACTCTTCCAGAAAGTCCCTCACAATGTCTTTCTCCTCCACCTTCCTGATTATTTTCCCCTTTCTGAATATGTAGCCAACGCCTTTTGCGCACGCAACGCCAAGGTCTGCATGCTTTGCCTCGCCTGGGCCATTGACCTCGCAGCCCATGACTGCCAAGGTAGTCTGCTTGTTATCGTCCCGGGTTAGTTTCTCAATCTCATGGGCAATCTTAATCAAATTAACGCTGGTTCTTGCGCAAGTTGGGCATGAAATGAAAATTCTTCCTTTTCTCAGCCCCAGGGATTTCAGGATTTCAATGCCTGCAAACACCTCTTCAACAGGATTTTCTGTGAGGGATACCCTTATGGTGTCGCCAATTCCATCCAGAAGCAGTGTGCCAATCCCCACCGCAGATTTTATTACGCCAACATTATATGGCCCTGCTTCAGTAACGCCTAGGTGAAGAGGGTAATCAAAATGCTTTGAGAACAGGCGGTTTGCCTCTATCATCTCTTTTACATCCGATGATTTCAGTGAAAAAACAAGATTATGGAAATTAAATTTGCCAAATAGCCCTGCATACTCCTTCGCTGATTCAAATAATGCCCTGGCAGTGTTCCCGTCGTCTGCTGCGATTTTTTTCTTCAAAGACCCGCTGTTAACACCCACCCTAATTGGAACGCCGTATTCCCTGCATGCCTCCACAATTTTTTTTATTTTTTCTTCGCTGCCAATGTTGCCGGGGTTTATCCTTATCTTGTCAGCATACTTTGCAGACTCAACTGCCAGCCTGTAGTCAAAATGGATATCTGCAACAACAGGGATGCCAGCCTGCCGCTTGATTTCTTTTAGTGCCTTTGCAGAATCCATGTCTGGGACTGCAACCCTCACTATGTCGCAGCCTGCTTCCTCAAGCTTATGAATCTGGCCAACAGTGGCAGCAACATCCTTTGTGTCTGTGTTGCACATTGACTGGACAAGAACAGGAAAGCTTCCGCCGATTTTCCTGCTGCCAATTTTGATTAGCCTTGTTTTTCTTCGCATGTATGGCAGTAGGGGGAAAAGATATTTAAAGATTGCCATGCTTGAGCCAGGGTATGCCAAAAAAAATCTACCTGGCTGACGTCCACGGCTTCTGCTTCGGGGTAAATAGGGCGATTGACATTGCGCTTGAGCAGAAAGCTCCTGCTGTGACGCTGGGCAAGCTCATACACAACAGCCATGCCATCAGGGAGCTGGAGCAGAAGGGAATCAGCCACGTTGATTCTGTCGATAAAGCGACCGGCACAGTCATCATCAGGGCGCACGGCGCTCCCAGGCAGGTGATTGAGAAAGCAAAGGAGATGAAGCTCAATGTTGTTGATGCCACCTGCCCGCTGGTCAAGAATTTGCTGAAGATATCGCAGCAGCTTGAGGGGGAAGGCTTCCAGGTTGTTATTGTTGGAGACAGCAGCCATCCTGAAATAGAGGGCATAACAAGCTACCTTAGCAACCCCCTGGTAATCCGGGACCCGGACCAGGCCAGAAAGCTCGGCACATTTGACAGGATTGGCGTTGTCAGCCAGACAACCCAGTCGCAGAAGAACTTTGAGGAGATTGCCGGCGAGCTTAAGCAGCACTGCAAAGAGCTCAGGGCAGTCAACACCATCTGCAGGGCAACAGAGCAGAGACAGAATGCAGCGCTGGAGCTTGCAAAAAAGGTTGACCTGATGGTTGTCGTTGGAGACAAAGAGAGCAGCAACACCAGGATGCTGGCAGAGCTCTGCTCAGCAGTTGTGCAGACAGAGCAGGTGGAAGATGCCTCAAAGCTAAAGCCTGAATGGTTCAGTGGCAGGGAAAAAATCGGCATAACCGCAGGCGCCTCAACACCTGAACGGATTGTGCAGGGGGTTGTTGCGAAAATCAAAGAATTCTGAATTTTACTTCCCAAACCTTCTTTCCCTTTGCTTGAACTCTTCAATGCAGGCCACCAGGTCTTGCTTCTCAAACTCCGGCCACATCTTCTCGAGGAAAATCCACTCAGAGTAGTGGGACTGCCAGATTAGGAAGTTTGATGTCCTCTTCTCGCCGCCTGTCCTGATTATCAGTTCGGGCTCGTCAGCCATGTATAAGTTTTTGCTGAATGTTTCCTCATTAATCTGGTCAACGTCAAGCTTTCCTTCCTTAATTTGCTTTGCAATCTTCACAGCAGCGTCAATAACCTCTTCCCTGCCGCCGTAGGCCATGGCAAAATTAACCCGGTATCTTTTGTAATTCTTTGTCTTCTCCATTAGTGCGTGCATCTTCTCCTGCAGCTCCTTCGGGAACATGTAAATCCTGCCTATGAAGTTTATGTTGGCCTGCTCCTTTTCCACCCTGGGCTCTTTCAGCAGCTTGCCAAACTCATCATTGAAAATCTTCATCAGGAAGTTAAACTCCGGCTTTGGCCTGTTGAAGTTCTGCACAGAAAAGCAGTAAAGCGTCAGTTCCTTTATGCCAACCTCTTTGCACCACAAAAGCACATTCTCTGCTTTTTTAGCGCCCCACTCATGGCCCATCCAGGGCTTCATCATAAGCCGCTTGGAAAACCGCCTATTTCCGTCAAGAATAATACCAATGTGCTTTGGCACAGTGCCCTGTGTTGGCTTCATATGCTTAAAGTGGCGCGAAACCTTATATAAATTTTTCTATTAACAGCCTCAGAGCAGGCTGCTGTCATTCTGCTTGCCCATTTTCTCAATGTGCTTGCATTTGGGATAGTTGCTGCAGCCGTAAAATTGCCCGTAAATGCTTTTTCTCAGAACAAGGTTGCCCTTGCACTTGGGGCATTTCTTTTTCTCTGCCTCTTCGCCATTGCCCTTTGCTTTGCACTCCGGGTTGATGCACAGCTGCTGCGGTGCTCTTCTCTCCCTGAATACAGTAATAATAGGGTGGTTGCAGTGCTCGCAGAGCTTGCCCTCTGACTTGAACTTGACATTGTTTGGGAAGTTGAGCGTTGTCTTGCACTTGGGATAGTTGGTGCAGGCAATGAAGCTGCCGTACTTGCCCCTTCTCCTTATTAGGTTGCCGTCAGCGCAGTTGGGGCACTTGCCCATGGTCTCCTGGCGTGTTTGCTGCTCTGCATGCGCATCAATCAGGCCCTGGCCGATGTCCTTCTCCTTTTCCTTGAATTTCTTCAGGATTTTGATAAGCACTTCCTTTGCCTCAGAAAGCACTTCCTCTGACTGCTTCTTGTTCTCCCTTATCTCGTCCATCTCCTCTTCAAAGTGCCTTGTCAGCTCCTCATCCTGTATGCTCGGGCAGTATTTTTCCAGGGTGTTTACAGTGTGTATGCCCAGCTCTGTTGGCTGGATTGTCTTTCCCTCCACATAGCCGCGCTGGAACAGGGTATCAATAATCTGCGCCCGGGTTGCCTTTGTGCCCAGGTTCTTCTTCTCAAGCGCCCTGATGATTGAGGCAGGCGTGTACCTGTTTGGAGGCTGGGTTTCCTTGTCCTGCATTGTTATGGACTTTATACTGATATGCTCGCCCTTTTCAACAGCTGGCAGCTCTGCCTCATCAGGCTTGGTGTAGGGCGCATAGTAAACCATCCAGCCCGGCTTTACGGTTGTCGTGCCGCTCGCAACAAAAATTTCGCTGTTGCAGTCAATTTTTACCTTTACAGTCAGCTTCTTTGCAGGCTCCCCGAATGTTGCCATAAAGCGCTTGACAATTAAATCATAGACTTTCTCGCTCCTTGCGCTGTGCTTCGGTGAAAGGCCGGTTGGGTAGATTGCCGGGTGCGCAGAGTCGCTCTTTTTTCCGTTGTTTGGCTTCAATGCAGCCTTCTTTGAAAGCTCTGCAGCAAGCTTTTGGTATTTGTCCTGCTTTGCCAGGCCTTCAAGTATTTTCTTATAGCCAATTGCAGGCGGCAGCTGCTGGGATGATGTTCTCGGATATGATATTGCGCCTGCAAGGTAAAGCTCCTGGGCAATTGCCAGTGTATCCTTTGGCGAAATCCTCAGCCACCTGTATGCTTCTGTCTGCAGGGTTGTGAGGTCAAACGGCTCTGGAGGAGCAACCTCAAACTCGCTCTTGGATATGTCGCTTACTGCAGCGTCTTTCCCTTTTGTTTTCTTCATAACCTCTTCAGCTTCTTTCTTCTCCCAAAACTTGTCCTTTATGTGCCATGCCTCAATTGGCCCTTTTTTTACACTGCCAAGCAGCTGTATCTGCCAGTAGGCAACTGGTTTGAATGCCAGTATTTCCTTTTCCCTGTCAACCAGAATCTTAAGTGCAGGCCCCTGCACCCTTCCTGAACTCATAATCTTGAACCTGCCCAATGATTTTATTGAGGCAGTAAGCGCCCTTGACAGGTTGATGCCATAATACCAGTCAAGCTCATGCCGGGTAAGGCCTGCGTTTGCCTGGCCCCAGTCAATTGTCTTTGATTTGTTTTCATAGCTCTCTATAAGGTCAGGCTTTGTCAAAGTTGAATATTTCATCCTTGCCCCATTCTCCTTTTTGCAGGCATAGCGAAGCACATTAATGCCAATGACTTCACCCTCAATGTCGTAATCTGTTGCGACTGTGAAAGACCTTGCCTCCTTTGCAAGTGATTTTATTGTGTTAAGGTATTTTCTTGAGAATTCGCCGCCTTTGCTGACATCAGCTGTTGGCTTCCATTCAACATCAAAAACAGGATATGTCCATTTGCCCTTTACCTTTTCTGCCAGCGTAAACAGGTGGCCAACTGCGCATGCAACCACAATGTCCTGCTTGCCGCGGGTTATTTTGTAGTATGAAACGCCTGCTTTTCCCTCTTTAATCGGCTTGCCGTCAGCCAAGGCGCTGGCTATCTTGTCTGCTGCTGCAGGCTTCTCTGTGATGATGAGTTCATAGGTCATAATGGGATAGAAAACCGGGCTTGGTTAAAAAAGGTTTGGGTTTTGCGAAAAAAAAGAAAAAAAAGCCGGGAAATTCCCGTCGTGGGATTCAGGCGCCAACCAGTTCCACAACCTGCGGGTCAGCCATGAAGCTTTCCCTCTTGATGTCATCAATGATGTAGAACACCTGCCTGCCCTTCAGCTTGAACTTCTCATCCAGCATCTCAAGGAAATCTTCCAGATCCTTGATGTGCTTGAACACTGCCTCAATCAGATAGTCAAAGCCGTTATTTATCTTGTAAACAGAGTTGATGTTCTGGTTCTTCAGAAGGTAATCCCGAAGTTCATCCCTGTTTTCCTTGTTAACCTTAAGGCAGATGTTTGCCCTTGTGTTAAAGCCAAGCTTTGAAAAGTCAAGTATGCACGTGTGCCTCTTTATGATTCCGTTCTCATGCATCTTTATCTTGTCGTATATTGTTGATACAGGTATTTGGCTTAACCTGCTCATCTTTGTCAAAGTCTCCCTGCTGTTCTGCCTCAGCATCGACATTATAACCAATTCTTTTTTATCCAGCATTTTTTTCGCCTCCAGCAAATTTCTTCTAATGCTATGGTAAGATTCTGGTTTAAAAGAGCCTTTTCGCCGGAAAAGTGAAGGTTATTCACGAAAACCGAAGGATTTTCAGGTTTGTTGGAAAAAAACACTGCAGGAAGCACTTAAGCTGAAGGATTTTCAGCAGAATGGAATGTCCTTCAGGGGTTTTTGCCTGAAATTGGAAAATTATATATAGTCAATAGACGACAAACCAGTTATGGCCTACCTGCTGGAGCTGCTGTTGCTTCCCATTGTTCTATTCTTCCTTTTCTGGGTTATCCTTAAAAAGCCGCTGAAGGCATTGCTGTGGTCTTCGCTCATTTCGCTTATTGTGGTCATCATCTTTGGAATTATTGTTTATAAGGATGCCGCTGAATTTGCCGCCAGGTTTCCGGAGCAGCCAAAGCTGTTCCTATTTGATGAGAAGGGTAAAATTGTCGGTGGCCTCACGCTTACCACATTCAACATCACAACTGACGAGAATGGGGTGCCGAAATTTGACCTGCTGGAGGATTCTGAAATCAGCCTGCTTGACGCAGCCTATGCAAAAAAGGATTACAAGGCAATGCTCGGCAGCCATTACATGGTGATAGTGTTCAAGTCAGAGGTCTTTGAAGGCATTGAGAGCAGCGTGCCTGGCGCCATTGGGGCTTTTCTTGGGGCAATAAACTCAAAGTTCACAACATTGATGTATATGGACAAGTTCAGCAAGCTCGTTGAGCAGAAAGGGCCCCTGGTGTTTTTGCAGGAATACAAAAAGGGCCATGTAATCATCTATCCTGAGATTCTGACCTTTAAGATATTCAAGGATATTCCACAATCCCTGTTTGACAGGGTTTCTCAGACGGTTTTGGCACAGCAAAATAACACTGAACAAAAATAACGCCCCTGCTGGGATTCGAACCCAGGTCTAAAGCTGTTTGCAGGGAAAATTGTTTTTTCCTGCCGCAAGCTTTCATTCTATCCAGACTATACTACAGGGGCCTGGAATAATAAGAATTATTTAAGGGTTTTAAAGCTTTACCCTTCTCATGAGCCGGTTCCTGGTCCGCCTTATGTTAATGCGCGACTTGAGACCGCCCATTCCCGGCTTTATGCGTTCTATGCTGTGTTTTATGGCGTCCTTTGTGCGGTAGCCCGCCCTCTCGAGGGGATAGCCCACCTTCATGCCTGTCCTCATGCCCTCTTCAAAGGTGCACCGGAGTTTGCTGGATTCCTTTCCCATTACAAAGTTCTGCCTTTGCCTTATGTTGTCCAAGAAAGATTCCACGCCATCCGCATATGAGAAAGTCACAATCTTGCCAAACTCGCCAATCGAGTGCGAGTCAGTCCCGGCTGTAAACGCCTTTTCATTTTCCTGCGCAAGGCTGATTGCCTTAGTGTTCCTTCTCCGCGTATTGCCGCCGTTCACAATCTCAATGGAATCTACTAGCCTCATAATTTCGCTCCGTTTGTTAAGCGTCTTTATGATGTTCTTGGTAAGGTAGCCGTAGGGATGGGCAAGTGACTTCACGCAGTTGTATTTCTCAGCATCCTCAAGTATTTCGGTCATGGTTTTGCGCACCCGCAGCCTTCGCCAGCCGAACCTGTAGGCGGCAATGTGCTTTTCATAGAATTCCTTCAGGTCATTAATTTTATAAAAATACAAAAGGGTGTCCTTGTTTGTTTTTGAGTTGACCTCAATCCCCGGTATAAACATTATGTCTTCCCTTGCCAGCTGAAGGGCTGCCCTGATGTCGTTATGGTCTGTCACCGCGAGCCCTATGCCAAGCTTCCTAGCTTTTTTAAGCAGGGTTTTTGGCGACATAAATCCGTCAGAATATATAGTGTGGACATGCATGTCTGCCATTGCAAACCCCTGCCTTTTTAGCGTGGGATACAAAGGCTTCCTGAACCACACTTTCTCTGAAATTTGCATAGCTATTTCTTTTCGCAAGTTGTATTTAAAGCTATTGTTATGGGTGCGCGCCTGCCAATGCAGGGCCCGGCAACAACTTCAAAGCCGGCAGCAGCAAGGTTTTCCTTCACCATGCGCGCGCAGCTGAATGTTGAAAGCACGGCGCCTTGTTTCATCCTTTTCCTTATTTCAGTAAAAAATTCTGCTGCCCATAGCTCAGGCAGCTTTTTTGGAGAGAACGGGTCTAGGAACACAGCGTCAAACTTTTCATTAATTGTTTTTATTGTCTGGCTGGCGTCACCCATCAGAAGCTTAATGATGATGTTGCCCTGATTATATACTTTTTTTCTAGCAGCCTCCTTGATTATTGCATAATTTTTAATGCCCGAAGCCAAATCCCCTATCTCCCGCAGCACTTCCTCGTCAATCTCCAGGGCAACAATGTTTATTTTGCAGCCAGGGTTTGCCTCAAGTGCCGCATCAATTGCAACCCCTGAATTATAGCCCAGACCAAAGCAGATGTCAAGTATTGAGACGCTGCCTGACCTTGCCAATTCGGCAATTTTGCAGGGCTCAACAAACTTCTTAAGCGCCTCATTAACAGCTCCGCTTATATGGTGGTAGCTTTCGCTGAATTTGTCGTTGTAGAGTGTCAAACTGCCGTCATTTGTCAGAATCCTCCTCATAAAAAAGCGTAATGATTAGGGATTTTATTAACTTTGCGAAGCAGGGTTTCCCTAATCCCCACAATAAAGCTTATATATCCCTGTGCAGAGGGGAATAATAGGTTGGGAGGTGTTAAGCATGGCTGATCTTGAAAACGTTTTAGTTGCTTCTGTTACCCAAACACATAATGAGTGGGCGCAAAAGTTTGCCCAAGCCCTGGGAATCAGGCAAAGAGTGCCACTGGTAATAAACAGGGAGAGATTCAAGAATGGTGATGTGTCTCCAGTTCGCAAGACTGATTTAAATGGCAAACAATTGGTAATTACTGCTTTTGCCAGCCCACACAAGGACCCGCAGGAAATAATCTACCGTACAGGTGAGATGGCAGAATCTGCTTTGAATGATTACGGTGCAACAGGTGTTGATGTGGTAATGCCATTCCACCTTAAAAGCAGGCAGGACAGCAGGGAGCAGGAGCACCCAGGAGACCCAAAATGGGTAGGCAAGAGCCTTAATTTGAGATGGGTTGTAAAGACTATGAAAGCTGCAGGAGTATCCCATGTGCTTACTTGCCATGTCCACAGCCCTCTGATATATGATATCTATGCAAAAGTGTATGGCGTCGTTGATGGAAGGCAGGTCTTGCATGAGGTTGACCCTGCCCCTGTTGCTGTGCACTATGTAAAGACAAAGTCCAGCTTTGATTTAACTGATTCAGGCAGGAACCTTGTGGTTATTGGGCCTGACAAGGGTTCCTGGAATTTTATTGATGATATAGTAAGGTTATCGGGCCTTTCCAATGTTCCCAAGATAAAGATGCACAAGTGGAGAGATCTAGCAAACGACCCCCTTTATATAAGAACGGAGATTGCAAACCTCGATGAACTTCTCTCTGCTAAATTTTCCTTTGCCGGAACCAGCGCCGTTGTGTTTGATGATATGGCTGACACCTGCGGGACATTCCTTAGGGACCAGGAAAAGATTTTAGAGATGGCAAGAAAATTTGGATGGGGAATTCCAAAAGACTGGTCATTCTATTTCACACATCCTGTGCTCGGAGGTAAAGACTATGAGCACTACCAGGGATTTTTGATCAGCAACTTAAAACCAAAGGAGATTATCACCACAAACACCCTGCCATTCATTGACGAAGAGCAGGAATCGAGTTTCAGGGAGAGATGCACAGTATTAAGGCTGGCTTATTTGTTTGCAGATTTATATAAGAACTGCACTTTAAAGGGAGGCAATCCTCTAGAATACCAAAGATTTGAGTCATTTGAACAAGTTGACGAAAGAGTTGGTGGTCTCTACAAAATCTTAAGAGATCCTGAATTGCACTTTTTGGAAAAACCTCAGTAATCCCCCAGACTAATCTGCCCCTTTCTTTTTCCTTCAGGGACTTTTGCCTTTTCAATGTCCTGCCCGACCTGCTTTTTTACGTCAAGGGCAACTGCCTTGCCGAGAATCTGCACCAGCACCATCAGGTCTGCATCCTTCACATCGCCCAGTGTCCTGATTCTGTTGCTGAACAGCTTCCTTGCCCTCACCCTTCCTATGTTCTTCAGCTTCAGCAGGGGCAGCAGCTCTTCCTTCACGCCGTATTGTAGCCTTAGCCTTGCTTTGGCGATTTCTTTTAGGAGAGGCTGGAACTGCAGTATGCGGCACATCTCAGAAGAAGAGTAGAGCAGCCAGTCAGCAAGGTCCAGCTTCACCTTAATCTCACCGGGCCTTATGCTGAACTTTTCCAGCAGGTATTCCTCGTCTTTTTCATCACACCATTCATGCATGAAAAGCGCAGTTTTTATTGAGCTTAGGAAATCATCATAGTCCTCATCAAACATTGCCGGCTCTGAATCAATTAAAATTCCTTCATTCTCAACCAGCTTTTCGTTAATCTCATCGTATTCCTTTACCTTAACCCTCAGCAAAGGCCTCATCTCAAGAGTGTGCGACACCATCTGCAGCAGTGAAAATAATTCCGGCTGCTTTCCGCCGGCTTTCCTCAGACAGGTTATCAGGAAATTCGCTGTGAGTGGGTCAATGTAAAGCTCTGCAACGCGCTGGCCAAGCAGCGTCGGCTTAACAGTGTAGTCAGACGCCTCGTCAGCTGACCTAAACCCGTCACTGCTGCCGCTAATCTTAACAAACTCCCATTCCTCAAGCAGGTGCAGCATCTTTTCAATGATTGCCTCCAGCCTCTGCATGTCCTTGTACTGGAATGCCCAGAATGTCTTTTCAAAGAATGCCATTATCTGCTCTTTTTTCCTTACGACATTGGCAACAATGAGCGAAAGCAGATAAGTCCTGAGCACAGGCTCAACAGCAAGTTTGGAATAGATTGGCTCTGGCTCTCCCATTACATACTGCTCCCAGAGCTCGTCCTTCTCTGCGTCAGACTTGGCAACGCAGATTGCCTCGCCGAATGTGTCCCACTTTGGCCTGCCTGCCCTGCCTGCCATCTGCAGGTATTCAAGCACAGGGATGTATGAAAGCCCATGATAACCAAATCTTTTCAAATCCTTTAGCACAGTGCGGAACGCAGGCAAATCAAGGCCGGCTGCCAGAGTCGGCGTTGAGCAGATAACCTTTATTGCACCCTCCCTGAAAGCGTCCTCAATCATCTCCCTCTGCTTTGCAGCAAGCCCGGCATGGTGGAATGCAATGCCTTTTTTAACGCACATGGCAAGCCTGGTGCACTGCTTTGTCGGCCGTGAAAGCACATTGAGAATATCATAGGACAGCTTTTCCAGCTTTGCATCAGCCTGCTGTATCTTCAGGGAAATGTCTTCGGCAGTCTTTTCAGCGCTGCTCTTGGTATTTGCAAATATAAGCGCCTGCTTGTTCTTCCCAATTGTGTCGAGCGCGATGTTTATGGAGGGATTGTCTGTCTGCTCTTTAATGGCAATGGCTCTCTTTTTCATCAATACTGAAGAAACTTCTGCGATTTATAAGCCTTGCGCGCAGCTGTCCAGTGTCCAGTGGATGAGTTTCCTTACTTAGGGCATTCTCCGTCTGTCCAATACTCAACTATAGGGTTCATGCATGCAAAGCACGAGTTTGAGAATGTCCCGGCGCATGGATATTTGAAACACTCTATGTTCGGCCCGAACCAGCCGCAGACCGGCTGCCAAACTTCAGTGCATACCTCTGCCCTTCTTGTTCCACAAAGGTTCTTGGGAGCCTTCTGGCATGGCGGGAAGTCGCAGATTGGCGGGCACTCTGCAAACTCGCAGCTGGGGGGCACTCTGTTAACAGTGCTGCCGTCAAGGCAGGTTTTGGTATCACCAGTGCAGTCAACAATAGTCACCTGGCACACTGGAGAAAGATTGCATCCGCAGGCATCAGTGCCGCCTGAAATTATCTTTCCCTCTGTGCAAAAGTCAGGCCCTGGAGATGCAAGCTGCGGGCATGCACTGCAGTTTAAAGGGCACTCTCCCCTGAAATATGACCATTCTTCGCACTGTTTTCCGTCGGGAAGCGTGCACATGCCATACTGACCGCCCGGGCCATCAACTATCTTTAAGGTTCCGCCCTTGTTAATGCAGTTGACAGATGCGGGGTTGGCAATCTGCGTGCTATTACTTGGGCACGCTGCAAACTCGCAGTTGGGGCCAGTCCTTCCCACAGCGCTTCCGTCAGGGCAAATCTTTGCCTCTTGGGTGCACATGAGCGGCTTGCAGCCTGCAATCATCATAACTGAAACAATGCATAATATCAGTAGGATTTTTTTCATTTGGCATCACCTATACCCTAGATATATACCCCTATTTATATAAATTTTCTTAATTTTCAATGAAGTTGAAGTCATAAACCAAAATATTAAAATATCCCCTCACTAGAAAGCATTGTATGAAAGCTGCGCTTCTGGTAATCGACATGCAAAACGACTTTATCCTGCCTGGCGGAGTGCTGGAGGTAAGGGGCATCAGGAATGGATTGGAAAAGCTAAGACATTTTATTGCGGACGCCAGAAAGAAGAAAATTCTGGTGATTTACACCAGACATTGCTTTAGCAAGAAGAACAATCCGGTTGAAGCAAAACTATTCCCAAATGCAACAAACAAGCTTAAGAAGAACAGCCCAGGCTGGCAGATATGCCCGCTCCTTACCCCTAAAGATGATATTATCATAGACAAAACACGGTATGATACCTTTTTCAAGACAAGGCTTGACAAATTGCTCAGGAAAATGAAGATTGACACTTTAATTATAACAGGGACAATGACAAACATATGCTGCGAGTCAACTGCACGCTCTGCAATGTATCGCGATTACAATGTTATTTTTTGCTCTGACCTGACTTTTTGTTCAAGTGCAGCAGTGCAAAAAAACACACTTGGCACAATTCGGTCCCACTTTGGGAAAGTTATGAATTCTCGCACTATTAGCAAACAATTATAAACCACCCTGAGTTAAAATACAAAATGGCAGCAAAATACAAGATGAGATGCATCCGTTGCAAGAAGAATTACGTGCTTGCCAGCTACAGGGACAGGTATGTAGTGTGCTATGAGTGCTCTGAAAAGGACATGAAGGGCGAGGCAAAGGACCCTAGCCTGAAGAAGCTGCTTAACATTTCCGAAGAACTCTATAGGGAAAGCTCATTCTTAAGGGACATTAAGATAAAGGCGTTAAGGTACGGCAACCTCACTGAGAAGCAGGTTGAGGCGTTTAAGACTGTTGTGGAAAAGATGAAAAACCCGAAGCCGCAGAAAAAAGCCCCGGAATACGGGGAAAAGTAAAGTGGGGGACTTGCATGCCCCCTAAAACACTTAAGTTCTCATTATCTTTTTTCCGACAGGCCTGTTCTTTACCCTTCCTTTGCCGCCTGAACTCTTTGCAGCCCTTCTCTTTGCTGCGGTCATTCTTCCGCCTCTGCTTGATTTTGCCATTTTGTTCCTCCATTATCTTTATTTATTCTTTATAATTATCATTGATTTATCTATGCATTCAGGGATGATATTGGCCATTGACTGGCTTTCTGCAATAAGAACATACCAAGGATATGCCGACTAATCCCGGGCTTGTCACTTTTTTATGGCAATGCTTACATATGATTATGTTCACATCCTTTAGTGCTTTATTTGGTTTTGCCATTTTCATTGCCGGCCCCTATACGCCTATAACCACAAATAAAAGGCATAACTACAGTAATATCTAAATTATGCTCTCACAGATAACAATACTGGATTTCTGCCAGAATATGCCACTGTGCTCTTTGCACTTATCTTTAATTAATAATATCGTAGAAGTTCTAATACCTATGGTAGGGAGTTTTAACGGATTAACGTAAATAAGTTGATAATTATAATGCATTTATTAACAGAATGAAATCCCAATTTATTTGTTACACGAATCTTTGTTTAAAGGTTTCGAAATAGGTTAATAGCAAAGGCAATAATATGGGGCCGATAAATATTCCAACAAATCCAAACATGGCGGCACCACCTATAACTCCAATAATTACAACTATTTGATTTACTTTAGTTTTTGCACGCATGATTCTGGCGAGCAGAATATTGTCAATATAATTGACTATTATTATGCAGTATAAGAACAGGCCTATGCCTTTAGCCAGGACCCAGTAATTATGGGAGAAGTAGCCGCTCAATAGGAGATAAAGCGAAGCAGGCACCCAAATAATCGCTGTTCCAGCAGTTGGAATCAGGGTGCAGAAGGCCACCAAAATTCCTAATACCATGGGGAAAGGAACACCGAATACAAAAAATCCGATTGTGGCAACTATTCCTATGACTAATGCAACAAATAATTGCGTATAAATTATAGCATGGGTTATGTTTCCGAATTGCAGGACAAGACTATTTTTTGTTTTTGTTCTCAATGGAAGTATAAACTCAATTTTTTGCAATATGCTCCGCCACTCTTTTAGAATAAAGTATGCTATTACAAAAGTAAGGAAAATTTCTGCGATCAATAGTGGTATACCCAAGATAAATGTGGTTATTTTCTCCTCTAAAAATGGCAGTATTTTCTGAATTTGTGTGGTAAAACCAAATTGTGACAGGTGTTCTGTGCTGAATTTTTCTACCCGGTTAATAAGAGAACATACTTTTGAATCTGCGCTGGTGCATCCGAAACCAAACAATGTCCCTTTCTCAATTTTACTTGATAACGAATTGTGAAAAATTATTCCTTCCCGCGTTATTTCAAATGCTAAAAAAGCGAATGGAATCAGTATAATCATGGCGATAATGAATAAAGCTAAAATAATTGAGAAAGATTTATTTGAAATCTTTCTCCTTAGTTTCTTATACATGGGATAAGATATAAATGCGAGAATAATGCTGCTTAGAAGAATAGTTATCATAGGCTGTATGAGTTTATATAGTAGAAATAATGCCAATATAAATATAATAAAAGGGACTACTTTTTGATACTGGTTGTGGATTGCCATTGTGTAAAGATGCAAAATTGAAACTAATTAATTACATATCCTCCAGGCCACTTACATACAATGGCAATTCATAATCGCACTTATTGTTTTTTTCTTGCAACTGCTGTTGCAATCACTGCGCCGGCAACTGCGCCGACCCCGGCAGCAATCAATACTGATCTTTCAGGGTTTTTCCTGACATAACCATCAGCATTTTTCTTCATCATTACTGCCTTTTCTTTTATATTGGCCACCGCTTCCCTGCCACTATCCCGTATGCTTTCAGCTTTGTCCATTACCTTGTCAACGCGCTCATGCGTTCTCTCCCTTACGCCGGACATTCCAGTATCATTTGTTTTTTTAGCCATTTTTTCACCTTTTTAACCCTTTTTCACCTATTAGCTTCCCCTGCTTTTAGCAGGAGGCCTATCACAAAAACAGTTATCCCTATGGAAAAGAATGCTGCAGCCTTACTCCAGCCTAAATGCTCTATCAGGAAAAACAAAAGCGCAAGAATCAAGAATACCCCCCCAAACCCAATGATTAAAAGGGTAGATATCTTCCTCAGGATTCTTTTTTCTATTAGTACTATTCTGTTGTCAATATTCTTCATAATCATTTCAGCACCTTCTGCTATTTGTGGAAATATGCTTGATGATATGATTTGGGAAATATAGCTTAATACGGATTTTATCACGTCCATAAATCCACGTTTTTTTTCGGATTTGACCATTGTTTCACTTTTTGGATAGTTCGCTTTTCATCTCAAAGTATTCTTTTTTTGATATTTCTCCTTTGGCATATCTCGCTTTAAGTATCTCCATGGGGGTTTTATCCGAAGCATTGTTTACTGTTTGCCTATGCTTATGCACAAGGAATACTATCAGCCAGATTACTGCTCCCCAGAATAGTATCCTTAATATCCAGCCGAAAAGCCCTATTCCATACCCGAAACCGTAGTATCCCATCATTTTGATTCACCCTTCTAGTCAGGACTACTGGCGTTTGTTTCCCCTGGAGATGCTGAACTTGTATCGTCTATATTCTCTTCACGGCCCTCAGCAAATCTATAGTGTCTCGTTATCTTAATCCTGGCAGTGTCTTCGATAACATCCCCGGATTTGTCAGGCAGTAATCTCATCTTATGGATATCTATTCCCTGAATCTCTATCTCAACTTTCCTGACACTTGAGTGGTTTGGTGTGAGCACAATTGTCTTGTGGTCAGGCCCCCATTTTTTCTCGAATGTCCCAGACGTATAATTAAATTTAGACAAAGGAATGTTTGGAAGGGCTGAACATTCTGCTTTCAAATATATTATGTAATCGCCATAGGTCATTATTGGTATTGTGCCTTGCCCTTCTCTCTGGCTGTCTTTTTCAAAGTTTTCTGCTTCTTCCTGGGGTATGCAGTACAAACTATCTTCCTTGTTTATGCAGCGCTTTATTTCCCTGAGTTTATCTTCCTTTGTGCTTTCCATTTTTTAACACCCATGTCTAAAAATACCTGAAAAATAATACAACAATGATGATTACTACAACTACTCCACCAATAAGCGAAAGTATTCCTGCCTTTTTATTAATAATATTTTTCATTTTTTCCTCCCTATTGTATAATTGGTGATTATTCACCGAAACAAATCATTTTTTGCATTTCTGCCAACGAAATAGTACACTATTGCCGTGATGATGTTAAAAAGCACTGCACATACTATCCACAACACCTTCATGCCGTCGGATAATTTCTTGTTATTTGTAATCACATCATATATTACCCATATGGCAGCAATGAGCGCCAAAACCCCTATTATTGAGCCGTAAAACATTTTAACATCCCTCTGTTTTCATTAATGACTTAGTGAGAGCAGGCAAGCCGAAACCACCAGGCAAATACTGCGAAAAATGCCATAACTGAAGCCCCCTTTCCCAGACCTGCTTATTTATCAAAATCTTCCAAACTGAAAAAAGCTCAACTATGAAGCAATAAAGCTTCCAGTTAAGTCCTCATTATATTTTTGCCTGCTGGCCTGTTCTTTACCTTTCCTTTGCCGCCTGCACTCTTTTTAGCTCTGTTCTTTGCAGCGGTCATCCTTCCGCCCCTACTTTTCTTTGCCATTGTTTTTTCCTCCTATTTAGGTAATATCTATTCTAAATCTCAGTCTTTTCTTGATTTATGCGTCTCGGTTCGCTCTCTGACAATCTTGCGTTTGTTTCCATCACCTACTTCGATGTTCTCCTTTGACTCAACTACTTTTTCATCTGTTTCATAGGAATCTTTTTTTAAATCGCTTCTTCTAACTGGGTCAGGAATCGCCAAACCAAGTATTAGTAAAACAAAACCAATGATTAAAGATGCATATGCCCACCCTACAGGAACAGTTACCCTGGCGGATGACGTCCGAACATCTGTATTCCCATTGGCTACAGTAGTTGTAGCTGCTTTGAAATTTTGCATCGGCAAATAATATAGCAATCCGCCGATAACCAAAAAGATTATACCAAATATTATTAGGCTTGTTCTCATTTTATCCTCCGTTTTCGTATTTTAAGCGTTTTTTATTGTATGGGCTATCACTGAAATTATGAATAATATTATGAATATTATTGCTAACCATTTGGCAATTGTCAATGATACTCCGGAAATAATCCCAAATCCAAATATTGCAGCAACTATGGCTATAATCAAAAATATTACCGCCCACCCCAACCAACCTGATAATCCTTTTTTGTTCATTTTTGCCCCTCTATCATTATTTATCCTTATTCTAGCAATATCATAGAAGTTCTAATACCTATGGTAGGGAGTATTAACAGATTAGGGGGAATAAGTTGATAATTATAAGAAAAGAGTATTCGCTCTCAATGGAATCTGATTATCTTTCAGAGGACTGATTTAAGAATAAGTCACCAGGGGAGAATTCTTTTTTATCGACTATTTCGTGCAGGAGCCCCAATGGATTTTGTGAAATAATCTTGTCCACTGAAAAGGTATATATTGCCTTAATCTGAATTTCTTCTGCAAACTTAGTCTGTATCTGTGCAATATACTGCTCCTTCTGGTGAGTGTCCCTAAAACCAATTATCAGGATATGCGAAGCTTGTTCATCAGCAACCCTATAGGCTTCAATGATATTAGGCGTTTTAGACATTTTATCTGAGATTTGGTCATCTGAAAACTTACTCCAGACTTTAGAAGTAAGGCGGATAATCATTAGAGTCATGACATTAATGCCTATCTTCTTGAAATCAATAATTGGCATATATCCTTTGATAATACCGCAGTTCTCTAATTTGCTTCTTATCTTAAATATTGCCTGCGGAGAAAGGTTCATGGTTTTAGCAATTTCACTGTCTGCAATCTTTTTGGAGTCGAGTATCTTTTTAAGAACTACTTTGTCATTTTCAGTAAGCTTTGGAAAATTAGTATCCATTTTGTCCGTATTGGCCACCCCTGGGTCTGGAATGAGCCAGAATTTATATTCTTTTCGGATTTTTATTATGCCCGAATTTTAGGAAATGTATATTATAAAATATAGTTTACACCGGCGTTTTCATTTATGGAGATACCTATAACCCAAGAATAATGTGGGCCTGCGGAGACTTTCAACGCCCCTGCGTTGGAAGCTACGAACGCAGTGAGTATGTTTGAACTCCGGACCACCCGATTATCAGTCGGGCGCACCACCAGACTATGCTACAGGCCCAAAACGTCCCGGACCGGACTCGAACCGGTGACCTCGCGATTTCAGCAAACAGCTTAACAGTCGCGCGCTCCACCTGCTAAGCTACCGGGACACGCCACCGAGTAAGAACTTCCGGGGCATTTAAATAAGTTTCGCATATTTTGGAGGGAACTGGAGCATACAAATGCAAGGGTATATAAGTATGGAAATATTTGGGGGAATATGGCTGATTACAAAACAATAGTGTATTGCAGGGCCTGCAAAGCAAGGATGGTCTACATGAAAGGCGAGATAAAGAAGAATTACTGCGAAAATTGTATAAAAAGAATGAACAAGCCTTAAATCCTATTCTTCACACAATCTCTCCCACAACGCTCCTGAGCATATGCCCTGTTACCTTAACATTGTGCATCTCGCCTAGAGGCAGCCTCTTTTTGATTCCCACAATCAGTGGGTAGGTGCCAAACTGCCTTGCAAATGTGGTGTTGCCGTCGTGGATTTCTGTTCTGCAGTCAGTGAGGACTGTCCCTTCCGGGACAAGCCGCTTTAGCATTGGCAAATCAATCTCCTGACGTATTGCATTGCGCCATTTCCAGTAGAACCTGTTGTTTTTCCGAAGGAACTTGTTGCCTGCCTCTTCCTTTATTTTTGTGCCTTCAAATATGGCAACCTGCCTGATATTAATTCTTCGCAGCAGCAGATTTGCGTCAAGAATCTTTTTCAGCCAGTGCATGTTTTCATCATGCGTCTTCCTGGACTCGCCGATAAGGCCAAACAGAATGTTAATTCCTGGCAAAAGGCAATGCATTCCATTTGACCCCCTTTTGCCGCCAATCTTGTTTATAATTTTTACAGCCTCAAGCACCATTTCAGGGTTTGAGTTAAGGTTGTTCTGCTTAATTACATCCTTGTCAAATGATTCAACGCCAAATGCAGCAATGTTTCCCGGCGTGCAGTACTTGACAATCAGCTTTGTCTTCTCCTCATCAACCATTGCAGGGTCTGCATTGTCTATGTGCAGCACTTCAGGCTTCAATGATGCAACAGTTTTCAGCAGCGTTTCCATTTCACCGGCATTTCCGTTCTTGTATGAATAAAAGCAGCTCTGCTTTCCCAGCCTGAAGTATTTGACGCCAGCTTCACGCAGCGCTTTTGCTTCATCAAATATATCATCTGGGCTTCTCCACTCAAGCCTGTGCTTTAATGGCTCTGTGCAGAAGCTGCAGAAGTTCTTCCTCAAACAGCCCCTGCCTGTCTCAAGCTCTGCAATAACAGGATAGGGAATCTGCTTGACAATTGCAGCACCCTTCACTGCCAGTGTTTTTATCTTGCCGTAATCATCTATGCCTGCATAGTTCTCATTAATCTCGTCAAAGCAGCTGGTGTCAATCTTCTCAGCAAACTTGCCGCCTTCCAGCCTTGTGCCTGTTGACGCAGCAGGCCCTGCCAGAATCTTTTTGCAACCCAGCTGCTTAATCATCTCATTAATTTCAAACAATGTCCCTGGCACTGCAGTGAGGTATTTGCCTGGCGTCTGGATTCCGGCAATAACAACAAGCTCATCGGTTTGTTCAAGTATCTTTGCAACATTCTGGTAATTCCTGGTCAGGTTGAGAATTCTTGTGTCAGTCTTTACCTGCTTTGCCGGCACAATGGACTTGTGCCTAAAGTAAAGCCGCAAATCATCAATTGTCAGATAGGTAGGATTATCAAGGGCTCCAAACAAATACCTGGGATAGGTGCCAAGATAGGGCGGAACCCCAAGCCCGGCCGGCTCATCAGTGTAGCAGTCAAGGATTGTTGCTTCCATACAGGGATGGTTTTTGGCAAAGGTTAAATAATTTTGCCTTGAAATGAGAAAAACTTATATATGGAAAACGGTTGCTTGAACCAATGAACAATGTATTGCTTGTCTTGTATGTTCTTATTGCAATAGAAGCAATTATCCTTGTGTTTTACAGGTTCATATTCCTCAGGAACCCCAAACGAGAGATTGCAAGGGGGAATAACATTGTCAGCCCTGCTGACGGCAGGATTGCAAGGATAATCCACCTGAAAAACATAGGCCACCTGAACATTAACAAGGGCATTGCCGGAAGGATTAGGTCTGCCAGCTCTGATGTAGGCAGGGATGTCATACTGGTGCAGATAGTAATGAACATATTCAATGTGCACTACCAAAGGGCGCCGATTTCAGGCAGAGTAAAAAAGATTAATTATGAGGCTGGAAGGTTTGATAATGCAGTCAGGGATGCCAGGTCTCTCAGGTCAATAAGGAATGAGAAGAATGAAATTCTTATAAAGGGAAAAATCAAGGTAAAGGTAATCCAGATTGCAGGAATCCTTGCAAGAAGGATAATCTGCCTGGTAAGGAAGGACAAGAATGTCTTTAAGGGCGATGTTATTGGCCTGATTAAGCTTGGAAGCCAGGTGGCACTAATTATTCCTGGCACAATAAGCCTTAAGGTTGAGGAAGGGCAGAAGGTCAAAGCCGGAAAGACAATAATTGGCGTGATACCATGAAACTCAGGCTGTGCGATTTTCTCACTCTGATGAATGCAGCATGCGGCTTAATATCAATTCTGCTTGTTCTGCTTGGCAGATTTTCGCTTGCCCCGTTTTTTATAATTGCAGCAGCATTGTTTGACCTGCTTGACGGAAAAGTTGCGAGGATGATGAAAACAGAAAGCGAGCTTGGCAGGCAGCTTGACAGCCTTGCAGATGCCATCAGCTTTGGAGTTGCGCCTGTTGTGCTTGGATTTGGAAAAACACAGGGCACATTTGCAGTAATTGCCTTTACAGCATATTTGATGTGCGGAATCCTTCGGCTGGCAAGGCACAATGTGCAGAAGGCAAAGGGAGTATATTTTGGAATGCCAATACCGCTTGGCGCAATAATTATCTGCGTCGCTTCCCTGCTAAGGCTTCGTGTTATTTTTTACCCTTACCTGTTCCTGGTGCTTGCAGGCCTGATGATAAGCTCATTTAGGGTAAGGAAACTGGTAAAATGACAAACTTCTTTTTTTTCCTGCTGCAGTGCATCTACATGATAGTGCCAGGCATGTTTGCCAACCTGACGCCGTCAGTCATGCGGAAGGTAAACTTCCTTGCAGTGCCCATGGACTTCAACAAAAAGTGGAAGGGCAAGCCCATAACCGGCAGCCACAAGACCTGGCGCGGCTTTGTTTTCGGCATCATTGCAGCAATAATAATCACCTGGCTGCAGGTTTTCCTTTACAGGATCCCTTTCTTCAAAGGCCTCAGCCTGATTGACTACTCAGAACACAGCTGGCTGCTTGTGGGCTTTCTCCTGGGCTTTGGCTTTATCCTGGGCGATGCTGTGAAAAGCATAATCAAAAGGAGGGTTGGCATCCCGCCCGGAGGCAGGTTTTTTCCCTGGGACCAGATTGATGGAATGACAGGCGGCCTGCTGTTCCTGGCAATAATCTATATCCCGCCCTGGCAGGCGATTGTGGTGCTCTACGTCCTTGCAATAGTTGTTGCGCCGCTTATTAAGCGCCTTGGCTATTTCCTAAAGATAGACGACAAGAAGTGGTAGCGCTGCAATTACAAGGTAATGGAAATAATTAATGAACAACTTTCCTGCCACAGCAAAGATGTTTTTCTTCACAAGCTTTTCTGTGAACAGTGTCCCTGCCGGGAAGCCGTAGAGGAAGATGAGTGACGCCTCAAGGATAAACAGCTTGGTGTTCAGTGAGCTTAAAATAAGCGCCGCTGCCATCAAGGCATAGATGTATCTCTCATCAATCCTGTGGTTATAGTCCATGATGAAAAACCCGATAACAAGCACCAGGACCAGTATCCAGTGCAGCCTGAAGTAGAGCAGCAGGAATGCAAGCACAAGCGCAAAAATGATTCTTGTGAGCAGGATAAAATATTTCCTTCCTGCCTTAAGCTCCTCTGGCGCAATAAAGGCAAGCGCCAGGCCGCAGTAGAGGCCAAGGAAAGATACCAGAAACGCGAGTGCATAGTTTAGCGGCTGCATGGCTGGAAATAAACGCAGGAGGTATTAAAATGTTTGGGTTAACCCAGCCACTTTTTCTTCAGCTGCCTGAATTTCTTTTTTCCTATCGCTTCCCTAATTTCAGCAGTCAGCTGCAGGAAGAAGGAAACGTTGTGGTAGCTGGCAAGGTTATAGGCCAGCAGTTCATTTGCCTTGAACAAATGGTTGATGTATGCCCTGCTGTATTTTTTGCAGACTTTGCATTTGCAGTTGGGGTCAATGGGCTTTTTGTCAGACGCATACCTACTGCTGGTGATTTTGTATTTGAATTTATTATTGGCATTCCCGGCCGGCGGCCTTGCATACACATAGCCTGCCCTTGCCTGCCTTGTGGGGCTGACGCAGTCAAACAGGTCAATGCCCCGCTCCACTGCCTCAAATATGTCCTCAACAACGCCAATGCCGAGCAAATGCCTGGGCTTGTTCTCAGGCAACAAAGGCATAACCCATTCAAGTATGCTGTGCATGTCCTGCTTTGATTTTCCCAGGGAGCCTCCGATTGCAATGCTGTCAAATGGAAGGGAGGCAATGAACTTTGCGCTCTTCTCCCTTAAATCCTGCCAGTGCCCGCCCTGCACAATGCCCACCAGCGCCTGCTGTGTTTTGTGCACCCTGAGGCAGCGCTCTGCCCACCTGTGCGTCCTGTCAAGGCTCTGTGAAGTGTATTCCTTGTCAGACAATGGAGAAGTGCACTCGTCCAGCACAAGAATCATGTCAGCGCCAAGCTGCTCCTGTATCCTGATTGAAGATTCCGGGGACAGGAACTGCTTTGAATTGTCATAAACGCTCCTGAAATAAATGCCGTCTTCAGTTATCCTGACCTCGCTCTTGCCAAGTGTTCTTTCCTCGTCGCCGGGAAAATATTTTGCAATCTTGCCTGTGCCGTGCTCCTTGCCCAGGCCAAGTGAAAATGCCTGAAAGCCTCCGCTGTCTGTTGCCAGGGGCTTTTTCCAGTTCATGAACGTGTGCAGGCCGTCGAGCTTCTCAATAACCAGAGCACCCGGCTTCAGCATGAGGTGGTATGTGTTGCAGATGAGCAGCTGGCAGCCTATTTCATCCAAATCATCAGATGTAAGCGCCTTTACCGTTGCCTTTGTGGCAACCGGCATGAGCTCCGGCGTCCTGATAGTGCCGTGCTTCAGTTTTATTATGCCTGTCCTTGCTTTCCCTTCTTTGTGCAATACCTTAAATGTTAAATAGCCCATGGGATAACCGGAAAAGATTACAGAATAAATTACTTTCGGTGCGAAAGCTATTTAAAAAGAGGTTAATTTCCAACATCCCATGAGATTTTTCAGCCAGTTCATCGCACACCCCAGGACCATCGGCGCCATTGCACCCTCTTCCAAGAGACTGGGCAAGCTGATTGTGCAGACCGCAAAGGTGGAGTCAAAGGACAGCATTGTTGAACTTGGTCCCGGAACAGGCGTTTTTACAGAGGAGATTGTGCGCAAAGTTCCCAAGGGCTCAACCTTCTTTTCCATTGAGCTCAATCCTAAATTGGCAAAGGAGACAAAAAAGCGCTGTCCCAAGGCTATTGTCTACAATGGCTCAGCAGAGAACATAGACAAATATCTAAAGTTACACGGTCTTCAGAAGTGCGATTGCGTTATCTCCAGCCTGCCGTTTAAAGGCTTTAAGAAAAAATTCCAGGAGAAGCTGCTTAATAATATTACCCGCGCCCTTAAGAAGGGTGGCCAGTTCCTGACATTTTCTTATGTGCATACCAAAATGCTCCCTTCAACAAAATCGTTTGAAAAATTCCTAAAGAGAAAATTCAGCCAGGTTGTCAAGACAAAAACTATATGGAAGAACTTACCACCCGCATTTGTGTATCTCTGCATAAAGTAGGGTGAAGTGACTAATTCTTTTAATCGTTCCCTCTATTTAACCCACTGGACACTGGACAAGTGCGCGTGAGATATATAAAGGGGAAAAATCATAATTCTGGTTAGACTTTGCAGAAAGTCACCCCCAACAAAGCCCGGCGCTGCAAAGAGCAGCCCGCCGCGGTCTTTGAACACAAAATGTTTGCATAAAGAATGAGGTGAAAAAAATGGCAGGCACAGAAAGATTCAGCACAGAAAAAACATTCATCGAGAACCTTTTCTTTGACCAGTTCAGGGACCTTACACTGCACCGTGACCGTTCCTGCAACTGGCAATTTATGACTTACTGCAGATGGACAGGGGTGGTCTGAATGAGAATACGCGACCTTGAGATTGACAACTACCTTAGGCAGGTAAAGGCAGCAAAGACAAAAAAAGAAACAGAAGAGGAGAAGGACGACATCTACTGCGAGGAAGCTGTTGGCAGTTTTGCCGAGGACGATGAGATTTCTGCAGCAGAGGAAGGCTTCATGCTCGGCTACCTGAATGCGTAGCAACCATGTGCATATAAACTATATATCACCATAACCAAAGGTATATAAACAAGAAAAATATCCGCGGTTTTATGGAAGTCATAACAAAGGAGCAGGTAAAGCTGAGCAGGGATGAGATAGAGCACCGCATCCGCAGCGGAGAGGTTTTCATACATCCCACTGATACAATCTACGGCCTTGGCTGCAATGCCCTCAACAGCAAAGCAGTCATAAGGATACGGGACATCAAGAACAGGGATACAAGGCCGTTCTCAGTCATTGCTCCTTCAAAGGAATGGATTATGCAGAACTGCCTTCTGTCAGCAGAGGAAAAGAAATGGGTGGCTAAGCTGCCCGGGCCCTACACGCTGATTCTCAGGCTGAAGGACAACCGCTGCGTTGCCAGCGAGGTAAACATGGACTTAGACACGCTCGGCGTCAGGATTCCTGCCCACTGGTTTGCTGATTTTGTCAGGGAGCTTGGAGTGCCTGTGGTCACCACATCCGCAAACCTGGCAGGCATGGACTACATGACCAGCATTGACGACCTTGACCCCAAGATTGCAAGGAAGGCTGACTTTGCCATCTACGAGGGCGAGAAAAAGGGAAGGCCCTCCACGCTGATAAACCTCACTGCAGTGGATGAGAACGAGTTAATCATCAAGAGATAAATATTTAAACTGAGTTCTATTATTGCTTTTGCAATGAAAATACTGGCATCAGGGGACATACACGGCGACACCGGGCTTGCCAAAAGGCTTGCTGACAAAGCCATGAAGGAGAAGGTAGACTTGGTTGTGCTGTGCGGCGACATAACTTATGCAGACACCAGCACTGAAAACCTCATTGGCCCGTTTGTCAAGAACCACCTTAAAGTGCTGCTGATTCCGGGCAACCATGAGACAGTTGCCACAACAGACTTTCTTGCCGAGGTCTATGGGGTAAAGAGCCTCCACGGCTATTCGGTAAGGTATAAGGACATTGCCTTCTTTGGCTGCGGCGGCGCAAACATAGGCCTGTCCCAGCTGAGCGAAAAGGAAATCTACGACCTGCTGAAAAAGGGATTTAAGCATATTGAAGATGTAAAAAAGAAAATAATGGTCACCCATGTCCATCCATCCGGCTCCAAGATGGAGTTGTTCACAAAAATTTTCCCTGGCAGCGACGGGGTAAAGCGGGCAATTGACAAGTTCCATCCTGACATACTGCTCTGCTCCCATGTCCATGAGGCAGAGGGCATTGAGGAGATGGTGGGCAAGACAAGGGTAATCAACGTAGGAAGAATGGGAAAGATTATTGACCTTTGAGAGTTCTTAACCTTTAACGCATATCAATGGCCTGACCTGCACAACCTTCCTTGCAATACCTGAATTGTGCATCACATCCACAACCTGCTCAACAGGTTTGTATGCGCCAGGAGCTTCCTCTGCAAGGCCCTTCAATGAATGCGCTTTTATTATGATTCCCTTTGCAGCAAGCTCCTTTAGCAGGTTGCCTCCGCTCCACTGGTCAATTGCGCCGTGCCTTGACATTAATCTGCCTGCGCCGTGGATTGCAGAGCCGAATGTCTCGTCCATGCCCTTCTGCGTGCCGTGCAGTATGAATGAGCTTGTTCCCATTGTGCCGCCAACAAGCACTGGCTGGCCGATTGCCCGGTATTTTTCAGGAATTTCCTGCCTGCCTGGCCCGAATGCCCTTGTTGCGCCCTTTCTGTGCACAATAAGCTCCTGGACTTTGCCGTCGTCAGCCATGTGCTTTTCCTTCTT
>Ga0209777_10000437_pt1 | contig 69634 bp, 55 predicted proteins | sample FrelakmetHBP12HB_FD_187147 | JGI IMG/M metagenome (GOLD analysis project Ga0209777, IMG submission 187147) | Freshwater lake sediment microbial communities from the University of Notre Dame, USA, for methane emissions studies -HBP12 HB (SPAdes)... | ecosystem: Environmental > Aquatic >...
CTTCCGATCTTGACCTGGGCGATGGAGATCTTGAATTAATTTTGATGGCATCAGGCTCAGAGGTGAATCTAATTGTTGAAGCTGGCTTGCGGCTTGCCGCGGAAGCGGTCACTGTGCGACTGGTGTCTTTCCCATCCTGGGAGTTGTTTGCTTCCCAGGATCAAGAATATCGCGAGAGTGTTTTTCCAGCTACAGTGAGAGCCCGGTTGGCAGTTGAAGCCGGCGTTTCGATGGGCTGGGAGCGATGGGTAGGTGAGAAGGGAGCAATTCTGGGAATAAACCGATTTGGTGCATCAGCTCCCTCTGAGGTTGTTTTCCGAGAATTAGGTTTAACGATAGGTAATATTACCGAGCAGGCTCTTCAGCTGGTTTGATAATCGATATACAAGTAGCCATATATAAGGACATAATAACCAGGAAAGCACGTAATGTAAAACGACTTTCTTGAAGAGGAGCATTATCCGTAAAGAGTTCTTGAATATTGTGCTGTCGGCAATTGGAGTAGGGGCCTTGTCTCCTTCCCAGAATACCCTTCAAATGCTGGGACTATTTTTGCCGACACTTAAGGAAACGAATTTGATTGAACACACCGCGCTTTCAATTCTAACCCTATAGCCGTAGTAAAATAGGGTTATCTCTAGGCCAAACAAGGCCTCATCCTACCTTCGACAGTTCATTTTGAAAGCGCGATTGAATATTACTTGACAAGGAGATCTAATTTATTGCTTGAATCTCAATAATCTGGTAGCATTCGTTGTTGTGTTTATGCATATTTTAATAAGGATGAACGTTCGAAGCATTTGGTTTAGTACATCCTAGCAGAAGCCAAGAGTGTTCTTTGGCAATGAAAACCTTTATCCCTGTTGAGCGGGCAGTTTTAGCACTTTTAATTAGCCTGACTTCGGTGCTTACTTTTGGAAACCGGAGGGTGTTTGCCGCGGAGGCGCAACCACCAGGCCCGGACCGTTTTACCGTTGTTATACAAGAATATACATCCTACGAATGGTGGTTGACAAGTTATTCTGAAAACAAGGTTGCCTGCTCAATCGAAGTGGATCATCAAGGATTACCAGTTGGGGGAGAAATCTTTACTGCCTGCGGGAAGACGTATTACGATCAATGGGCTGATACAAAGACCTGCCTTCCCGATGAGACTTGCGGTGGATATTATTTATTATATGTGAACTCTAAACCAGCGAGGCGCGAGGTGGGGGTTCAACTTCCACCACCTGAGGTGTGGGTATCGTTGGATGGTTGTGTACCCTCCAATTCGACGTTTCGATGTGATACATTACCTACCCTGGTGTTGACAGGGGAGGAACCAATCGATGGAGAACACATCACTGGTCTGGCGGGGAGTGTGAATGGAACACCTTTTATCTGCGACCCGGTCTGCCAGGTGGACCTAGCACCGACGGGTGATGGGGGACAGAACCTCGAGTTTTGGGCTTATTCTAGTTATGGGGATAGCAGCGAGCCCTTCTTGGCGCGTGTGCGCGTTGTGGCAACCGATGAATCACCTGAGCATGGATGGTATGTAGATGTGCTGTCCTCGCAATGGCGGGGAGTACCACTGGCGGGTTGCTCGGAAACTTGGGATGTTTTTCCACCTGTGGGAGGTGTTCCGACCTGGCTCTCGACTCCACAGCGCGTCGAGGACTTGGCAACGGCCATTCCTTATGAATATCTGGCAGGGCACCTTATTCAGCAAGGATTGGTGGATGCTTCAGCCTGTAGTGATGACGGCATGCTGGCCGGTGGTTTACCAAGCGTCTGTGGGATGGAACTAGCCCGTAGTGCGGTAAATGATTGGCAAAACCGGTTTGATGAATTGATTTTCACTTCAGCTCAGGATAGTGGCATTCCAGCGCAGATGCTTAAGAATATATTCGCGCGGGAAAGCCAGTTTTGGCCAGGCGTTATCATTGGACAACCGGAGGTGGGACTGGGTCAGATGACAGAAGGGGGAGCGGATACAACATTGTTGTGGAACCAGCCTTTTTTTGAACAATTTTGCTCAAACATTCTTGATGATGCCACCTGTCAAAAAGGTTATCCACACCTACAACCCGACCAACAATCCATGTTGCAGGGAGCCTTGGTTAAGAGCGTGAATTCCAATTGCCCGGATTGTTCGTTAGGGATTGATATTAGTCGGGCTGAGAATAGTGTATCTGTCTTTTCTGAGACATTGCAGGCTAACTGTGATCAAACGGGAATGATCGTGCAGAACACATATGGGGGATCTGCAGGCCAATGGACAGGGTATGAGGATTTATGGCGCTTCACGTTGGTCAACTACAATGCAGGATCGGGCTGCTTAACCTTGGCCATATGGGAAACAAAAAGGTTGGGGGAAACCTTGGATTGGGCGCATCTCTCTACACATTTGACACCTGTCTGTCAAGGAGCGCTTGATTATGTGAATAGTCTAAGCGATATAAATCCTTAACTTTAATAAATACCATATTTGTAAACCACCAACATTAACCGTTTCATACCATGAAAAGGTTAATATGTAATTCAAATACCTACCAAAATGAAATGGTTTTCACATCATCTTCGGTGGGGTGGTGGTTTTATTATATCAATAACGTTGGTCATAGGAACGGGGGTAGACCAGGCGTCCCAGAAAATGGAATGCCGTTGACAGGTTCAATAGTGCCCTTTATCGAAGTCTATGTGGATTATCAAGTGGTGACTGTACCTGATGAGCCTGAAGCAGGGCAACGTCGAGCATTTGCGCATAGCAATGAATCATTTCTAGGCTGGTGTCACCAAACCTTGCTTGCAAGTGTGCTCATCCATCCGGGTACGGTACGAAGATGACAAAGGTGCAACGCAGGGAACTAAAGTCTGTTTAGACATCAGTGAGGACAAGGGCTGCAGAATCCATTTTTACTGAGTTGCTATTCGATGTGGCATAAAACACCGTCATATCTAGGCGATATGACGGTAATTAGGGGATTTTCCCCATATGGAGCGGGCGATGGGACTCGAACCCACGATATCATGCTTGGGAAGCATGCGTTCTACCACTGAACTACGCCCGCTGGACGGTGAAAATTATACCAGTATTTTATTATGCATCCCGGTTCAACAATTGATGCGCCAGTTCATACAATGCTGCTCCGGCCTCGTTTTGAGGGTCAGCCATCCTCAGGGATTGCAAGGCCAAGTCGGTCATCTTGTCGGCGGTCTCCTGTGTGAACAACCGCGCCCCCTCCGAAGCCAATTGTTCGGCTAGCCTTTCGACGTCGTCGATGCGAACAGGTCCTTCAGCCCATTGCCGCGCAAATGGGCCATTTTTTCCGAGACCATAAAGCACGGGCAGCGATTTCTTACCTGATACCAGATCTGATCGCGCGGATTTTCCCATCAGGGTTGAGTTACCCCATATGCCTAGCAAGTCATCCTGTAATTGAAAGGCAAGACCGAGGTAATGGCCGAAGTCGAAGTAGGCTTGCTGAGTTGATTCATCCGCCTCACTGAGTAGAGAGCCAAGTACACAGCTACTGGCCAACAAGGCAGCTGTTTTTCCATTCACCATTGGCCAATAATCTTCAATAGTCAGATCAGTGCGTTTTTCATATGACATATCCAGGTACTGACCGCATGTCAGATCGAGGCAGGTATCGTAAAGTATTTTTGCAGCCTTGACCACAATATCGGCAGGGAAAGCGGGAACCAGATCTAAAAGGGCCTGATTGGAGAGAACGAACAGTGCATCCCCGGCATTGATCCCCAGGGGCATTCCCCAATTCACCCAGACGGTTTTACGCCCGCGGCGTTTATCTGAATTATCCTGAATATCGTCGTGGACGAGAGAAAAATTGTGGACAAGCTCTACAGCAGCCGCGGCAGGGAGAGCAGACCCCCAATTTGCATTACAGGAGGCACATGTTAGCAGAACCAGAAGCGGGCGTAAGCGTTTCCCTTGAGCAACAGGCCCAGCTCCTTCACCAGTCCAGCCCATATGATAGGTCAGCATATCATGGAATGCACGGGTACGTGGTTGGTCAAGCCGGGCTACTTGGCGTTTAAGTTCAGTTTCAATGGAAGGTATCAAGACACCAAAAAAATCTTGTAAACTCATGTTTCCTCTATTCCGCAACTTCCCAATTTAACTATGGTTCCGACACCTGTAGCAAACATGGCAACCTGTATTTGTCGTTGGGTCAACTTTATCATTTCTTCTACTTTCTTGGTCCCCATTGCAGCGGCTTTCAAGAATTTTCCTGCCATTCCACCGAGCGTTGCGCCTAAAGCGATACACTTGGCAATATCGAGACCATCTTTGAGTCCACCGCTGGCGAATACAGTCATGTCGGGTGTAGCCTTTTTTACATTTTGAATTGAATTCGCTGTAGGGATACCCCAATCAATGAATGTTACGGCCAATTGACGGGTGAAATCGTCGGGGGCACGGTACATTTCAACCTGCGACCAGCTTGTTCCTCCCGCCCCAGCAACATCAATCGCGGAGACGCCGCAATTAGCCAATATCCTCGCAGTCCGTTCCGAGATGCCCCAACCAACTTCTTTGACAATTACCGGCACTTCTATTTTCTTGCAGATCCCCTCGATCTTCTTTGCCAAACCTGAAAAATTCGTATCCCCACCCATCTGCACGGCTTCTTGTAATGGATTAAGATGCAGGATGAACGCGTCAGCACGGATCATTTCCACAGCTCGGCGGCATTGGTCAATGGTATAGCTATAATTCAACTGAACCGCTCCCAGATTGGCGAAGAGCAAGATATCTGGGGCAACATTACGGACAATGGAAAAAGTACCGGTTAAATCTTGGTTTTCTAGAGCGGCGCGCTGACTGCCAACTCCCATTGCCACGCCAACTTGCTGAGCGGCTTCGGCGAGGTATTGGTTAATAGACTTCGCTTCCTCTGTTCCACCGGTCATGGATGAGATAAGGATGGGCGCAGTTAGTTTCTTTCCAAACAGGGTGAGGGTTGTGTCAACCGTTTTGAGATCCAGCTCCGGTAATGCCTCATGAATAAAATGGAAATGTTCGAGCCCGCTGGTCAATCCAGAGCGGACATTCTCTTCCAAATTGATCTTGATATGATCGGCTTTACGCTGGCTGATGAACGCAACTTTTGACATGGGTTTGTGTTCCTTGTATTGAATTATAATAGCGAAACGATTACAATAGTAAAAGTTAAAATTCACTGGAGGCAGATATGGCGAGCACTTATGATGAAGTAAAAGCTATTATTGTGGACTTGTTGGGCGTGGATGAGGCGAAAGTCAAGCTCGAAGCCCGCTTCCGCGAAGATTTGGAGGCTGATTCGCTCGACTTGGTCGAACTCATCATGAAATTTGAGGATGTTTTCGGAACAGAAATTTCTGACGAGGATGCTCAGAAGATTACCACAGTTGGCGAAGCGGTCAAGTTTGTTGAAACCCAAAAAGAGAAAAAGTGATCTTCCGAAAGTACCTCCATAAAGACGCTGGTTCTGGCGTCTTTATTTATTTTAAGGGGCTCTTCCGTAAGGTGATGGCCTCGATTAGAATATTGATGAATATTTTCAAGAGGTTTTTGGCATAATTTAATGAATAATTTGGCTATGCTTTTTCTGAACCTTATCCAAGCTCTCCGTAGTGGAAAATTACCACAACTCGGTCCTTGGACCTATATCCTTCTGGCAGTAATGGTGGCTGTAGAGGGCCCGATTGCTACTCTACTGGGCGCTGCGGCTGCTTCAGCAGGACTCATGAAACCCGGGTGGGTGTTTGTTGTTGCAGCGGTTGGCAACCTGACTGCCGATACGCTCTGGTATACGCTGGGTTATCTCGGTAAAATCAGCTGGCTTCAGCGGTTCGGGGAAAAACTGAGAATCCAAGCCGATGTCCTCGCTCGCCTTGAAACTGAAATTCATTACCACGCCGTACGTATCTTATTCGTGGCGAAATTGACTCTAAGCATGATGATTCCCGCATTGATTGCAGCGGGTTTAGTGAAAGTTCCTTGGAGGCGCTGGTTTCCCGCGATCTTCACCGGCGAAATGCTATGGACTGGATCATTGGTGATAATCGGATTTTATGCTACCGAGGCGATCAAGAGAGTAGAGAAAGGAGTTGAGTACGCGGCATTAGGAGGTGCTGTCATCTTTGTCCTTTTCCTGGTCATAATTGGAAGGCGTGCCAACCAACTATATAAAAGCGAAACCAATTCTGGGAATAAATGAGACATTTTGAGGAATCATCATGCGTATCCTGATCGCAGCTTCATCAAATTACATCGCTTTTCATGGTCAGGCAATTTTCACGATCAATTTAGCTGAAGGTTTGGCGAGCGATGGTCATAAAGTAATGGTTGCCGCTGGTTCGGATCGGGGATATTCTTATTGCGATCAGATCAATGGCGTACAGCTGGAAACTATCAGGGCGCTCAGTTTGAAAAGTATCCACCCTGATACATACCTGCCTCTTTTTCCATCTTTTTCAGCAGGACGGATTCTCCATTCATTTCACCCGGACATTGTTCATATTCAGGATCATTACCCGTTAAGTCGTGCCATGGTTCTTGCAGCGCGTCGGCACGGCATCAAGCTGGTGGGCACCAATCACTTTATGCCAGACAATTTGGCGCCATATATTCCGCTTTTTTCCAGGATCAAACCATTCTATTCTTGGTTGCTATGGTATTGGATGCGCGAAGTATATGATCGGTTGGATGCTGTCGTGGGACCGTCTCTGACTGCCGCGGAAATGTTGAAAAAGGAAGGCCTTCGGCCACCAGTTTTATCCATTTCCTGCGGTGTAAATACAAAACTTTTCCGTCCAGATCCATACGTAGATAGATTGGCTTGTCGCGCTCGCTATGGGATTAACCCAACCGACAAGGTGTTCTTTTTCGTTGGCCGCGTTGACCGAGAGAAGCACTTGGATGTGATTATACGCGCCATCCGTTTATTGAATCGAGACGACATTCAGTTTGTGATTGCTGGGGATGGCGCGGCAAAAAAAGGCCTGATGGATTTGGTGACGGATTTAGGTCTAAATCAAAAGGTGACTTTTACTGGTTTTATCCCCAACGCCGACTTGCCCTCGGTCCTTAATAGCATTGATATTTTTACCATGCCGAGTGAAGCGGAGTTGCTCAGCATCGCATCGTTGCAGGCAATGGCTTGCGCCCGTCCATTGCTGGTTGCCAATGCAGTGGCATTACCTGAGCTGGTCACTGGTGATGGAAGAAACGGCCTACTATTTAATCCTGGCAATCACGTCGATGCTGCGCGCAGTATGACCGCTCTGGCAGATCACCCAGAGCGATGGTCAACAATGGGGGCAGTCAGCTTGGACCGGGTTCAGAAACACAGTATAGAAAATACAGTGAATCGTTACGAGGAACTCTATCGGACAGTCCTTAATAAATAAGACACTCCCGGCTTCTTTGAGAAGCCGGGAGTATCTTATTTATTTTAAAAGGGATGGAATTTCTTCAGGGTGTTTGGCGACTTTCACGCCAGCCGCTTCGAGAGCTTTGACTTTTTCGGATGCTGTGCCTGCACCACCTTCGATGATTGCTCCGGCATGGCCCATGCGTTTTCCTGGAGGGGCTGTCTGACCAGCGATAAATGAAACGACTGGTTTGGTCATCTTTGAAGCGATAAATTGGGCTGCCTTTTGCTCGTCGGTACCACCGATTTCACCTATCATTACCACTTTCTCGGTGTGCGGGTCGTCTTCGAACATGGAGAGGCAGTCAATGAAATTTGTCCCATTAATAGGGTCACCCCCGATACCAACACAGGTCGTAGCGCCTATACCTACCAACTTCAAGGCATAGAGTACTTCGTAGGTCAAGGTTCCAGACCGTGAAACAACACCAACATCACCGGGGATTGCAATGTTACCCGGGATGATACCTACCTTGGCCTCACCGGGGGTCAAAAGACCAGGGCAGTTCGGTCCGAGCAAGCGAACTTGTTTCTGGTCGAGATATTCGCGTACTCGCATCATATCCTGAACTGCAACCCCCTCGGTGACGCAGACAATGAATGGGATACCCGCATCAGCTGCCTCGAAGATTGCGTCTGGTGCAAAAGATGCGGCGACAAAGATAATACTGGCATTCGCACCGGTTGCTTCGACGGCTGCTTTACAGGAATCGAAGACAGGTACTTTACCATCCAAGACCCATTCACCACCCTTTCCGGGGCGTGTTCCTGCGACAACTTTAGTACCGTAAGCAAGCATTTGCTGAGTATGGAAAAGGCCTTCATTACCTGTGATACCTTGTACAAGAAGGCGGGTATTTTTATCCACTAATATGCTCATTCCAGCCTCCTATGCTTTTGCAGCTGCAACGGATTTTTTGGCCGCGTCAGCAAGTGTTTCAGCGGTGATCATGTTGGCATCAGCCAGTAGCTTGCGTCCTTCCTCGGCATTGGTGCCAACCAATCTTACAACCATTGGGATTGTTGGTTTGACTTCCTTGAGAGCAACCAGGATGCCTTTGGCCACCTCATCACAACGCGTGATACCACCGAAGACATTGAAAAGTATGACCTTGACATTTTTGTCAGATAGAATAATGCGCATGGCTGCCGCGACTTTGTCCGCACCTGCGCCACCTCCGATGTCCAGGAAATTGGCTGGTTCGCCGCCAAACAATTTCACAATGTCCATGGTGGTCATTGCAAGTCCAGCGCCATTGACCATGCAGCCAATATTGCCATCCAATTTGATGAATGAAAGCCCGTACTTTCTCGCCTCAGTCTCAGCAGCGGCTTCCTCGTCCACGTCACGCATTTCAGCCAGGTCAGGGTGGCGGAAGAGAGCGTTATCATCCAATACCATCTTACCATCGAGAGCCAATAGAGACTTTTCTTTCAAGATAACCAGTGGATTGATCTCGGCTAGGGTTGCGTCACAGTCCATGTATGCTCGCCAAAGGCCACGACAGATATCTACGAATTGCTTCCAATATTCCTTCGGTAGGTCAATCCCGATCGCTATATCGCGTGCTTGGTAGTCGCGTAACCCGAGCAACGGGTCTATATGGACTTTGATAATTTTCTCGGGGTTGGTACGGGCGACTTCCTCAATCTCGACGCCACCAGCAGCTGAGGCCATAAATACCGGACGTCTTGCAGCGCGGTCGTTTGTGATGCCCAGGTAGATTTCCTGTTCAATATTGGCTGCCGGGTCGACCAGCACTTTCCGGACTGGCAGTCCTTTGATTTCCATTCCTAGGATTTGAGTCGCCACTTCTTCTGCTTCCTTGGCAGTCTTAGCTAGCCGGATTCCGCCAGCTTTACCCCGTCCGCCCACAAGCACTTGTGATTTAATGACAACAAGCCCACCTAATTCTTCGGCAATTTGCCTCGCCTCGATTGCAGTAGTTGCTACCCTTCCTTTGGGGATCGGTATGCCATACTTGGCAAAAATCTGTTTGGATTGATATTCATGCAGTTTCATGCGAAAGTATCTCCCTTTGAATTGTTAGCGCAGGCATTATAGCGCTTTGCTGTATTAATATCATCTGTAATTGATAAGAAGAAAAAAATGACATTCGGTCTGCTTATTATGGCATGGTAAACCGCATCAAGTGATTGTTCGCGGCGTCACTTACCCAGACATGCCCTTCGGGGTCGACTGCAACCGATGCGGCTAGCCCAAAATTCTCTGCGCCTATTCCATAATCACCCCAGGTTCGGATAAATGTGCCCGTGGCAGTAAACTCGAGCACGCGATATCCTTCCGGATCCGTGATAAAGATGTGCCCTTTATTATCTGCTGCCAGGTAAGGTTTGTTGTCCAATGATTCGCCATACCAACCAGCAATATCCCATTGAAGTAAAGGCGAATACCCTGAACCATCAGTGCTGGGTGCAAAGACTTGGACGCGCTGGTTCCAAGTATCTGCGACATACAGGTATCCTTGCGCGTCGAAAGCCAGGCCGACTGGTTCTTCAAATTGGCCAATATCTAGACCCTCACTCCCGATTTGAAGGATAAAATTCCCGTCTCCGTCGTAGACCAGGATACGTTTGTTGCCTGTATCTGCTACAAAGACGCGACCATGTGCGTCCACTGCAATGCCACGCGGACCCCATATGCCAAATGAGCCTGTGGTCGTTGGTTCGTAAAGAGGAGTGCCCCACATAGTAAGCGGCGTTCCGCGGGCGGTAAACTTCTGGATGCGATGGTTCCAGGTATCAGCCACAAAGACGAACTTTCCATCTGGCGAAACCGCCACAGCCCACGGCTGATTGAATGTCCCGATGGGGGCATCACCGGCGGTAATATCACCAAAAGTACCCCAGGCGTCGATAAACTGTCCATCAGCGGAAAAGTGTTGGATGCGATTGTTATTGGTATCAGCTACATACAAAGTCCCATCTGGGGCGATGGCTATCCCGTGGGGAGTATTGAATTGACCGCCTGATGTGCCATTTACCCCGGAGATGAGATCCGACTGAAGCGTAATTTTACCTTGCTCATAGGGATCGGCTTGGATTGTTTTTACCTGGAGGATGCCATACTCCCATATATCTGCAGCAACGTCTTTCCGGATGAAAAGTTGCATTTTGTCGCTCGGGTTCCAATCCGGTACCGATAGACCCGTTTCCCCTGTGGCTGAGGCATATTTTGAATAATCCCGGTTAAACCAGATTTGCCAGATGGCTTCCCGCATGGCTGGGTTGGTCAACGCGTCCATGATACGCGCCCATGTCAGGTTGAAATAATCCTGGTTGGGCCATACCATACGGATATAGTTGATCTGATAGTAGTCACTGCCCAGGATTGTTTTGATAGCCTCGAAGTTTTTTTGGTCAACAATTATGACCGGTATCCCATTCAGGTCAGCGCTAGGCTGGTCAAAGCCGGTTTTTTTGGAGTAATGGCGTAAGTACCAAGTGAATGGCCAAGCCACACCGCTGTCCGGTGAGCTGCTGTCGTATGCCACAGTTAGGGTTTGCCCCCCGGTTGTCCGGCTGGAAATCTTGTTGATCTGTGTCATCACATCTTTGATACCGCTTGCTCCATGGGCGTAGACAAGGTACTCGGTGGCATCATTTGGGTCGAGATAAGCAGCCCGGACCGCAGCACGAACAGTCAAGGTTGCAAGCAAACCGAAAAATACCAACACGGCCAAGCGCAGCGCATCGCGAATTTGCCAACCAGTAAGTAAATAAACCAATCCGCCCCCGCTGATGAGGACACTGACTGCAAGGAATAAAAATGTTCCGGTTGCAGATAATTGTGCCAGCAATTTTCCCTGGAAGGGTGGATTTGATCCGAAACTTGTGATCAACGCTCCAGCCAAGCTAATAAAGAAAATGACAAATAGGATGGTTGTCCAAGCACCACGTTTGCGGAACTTTGACCAGTCCAGCCGCTCGATGACTTGGCTTATCCCCCAGCCAGTTATCAGGATCATTGGTAGAGTGATATGCACTGTCAGCCAGGGCATTTTCTCGCCAGCAACGGAAAAGGCGAGTAAGCTGGATAACGCCCACCATATTAGCAAAGCAAATGTTGGTGGGACTTCTGGAATACCGGAACCCGAAACGTCCAGTTCTGGAGATATTTCGTGGGGAAGGGGAGCTGGTAATTTCCGTCGTAACCCAAAGAATGCCGCCAGAACAAGGCCAAGCGCAGGCAAGAATTCATATACTGGGATCTGGATCAGTAAGTAGTAATACCACGGCTGGCTGCCACGGTGCACGCCCTGTTGTTCCAACCAGTAGCCAAGTGACCCAACTACGCCGGTTGCCAGTCCAGCCCAGTTGGTGAAAACGCTGCTATAAAAGAAAATATAGATGCCCCAGAAAATAGCCGCGTTGACCAGCCAGCGTTTCCAATCCCAAAGTAAACCAATCGTTATCCCTATGATGATTAGAACTACCAGTATCGATGCTGTCTTGACTGGACCTTGAACCCAAAGAGCCTGCCAATTCCACCCAGGCCAGGAAAAGCTGTAATCGAGAGGGTTCCAGCCCAAAGCTTGGACCGGGATCGGAGCAAGTTGTGGCAGTACAAAGGTCCCCAATAGGATAAGCATATCGAACGACCGTTCACGCCGCAAGTTTTTCCAGCCATAACCGATGATAAGCAAGATTACTGTCGTGATAAGAGAGATAATTGCCAATATGATTAATGAATTGACTGTTGGCAAATGCCCAGCCAGGGATGTGCTTTCTGTTGCTACTCCCGGGATGAGAGGTACTGAAGTCTGGCTGACGTCTGTCGTGACCTGGGTGCGATTGTAGATTGTTACTCCAAGAGCTGCGCCTATGAGCAGCACCCCGACGGACAGCATCACAATAAAACCGTTTAAAACGCCAGTACTTTTCCAAGACGAGCGTGTTACGCGGTTGACAAGATAAAATGCCAGAAAGAGCATCGCCTGAGCAGTGTAAATAAACGCTGTTTCTTTGACCGTGAAATGCAGGGCAGTGGCAAAGGTTAATATAAGCAAATAACGGTTTTTACCAGTTTCTAGGTATCGTAAAATCGCATAAAACGTCAGGACACCCAGTAAGGCCACAAAAGCCTCGTTGCGGGCATAGCGTCCGTAATAGAGCATGTAAGGTGAGATAAGTACCAGAGCAGCGGAGATTAACATCCCAGCTCGTCCCAAGTAGCGTCGCCAGTTCCAAAGCAGGACAACCGTCAGGATGCTGGCAATTGCATGAGGCAAGCGAGCTGTGAAATCAGAGTCTCCAAAAAGAAGGTAGGTTAGCGCCAACAGATGGAATTGCAGAGGCCCGTGTGTTGTCGGAGTGTGCTGGTAACCTTGCCCAATTGAAAAGAGCCATGAGTAATAGGCGTGCAGACTTTCGTCATGGCTCATGACCCGCACTCCCAGATTATATAACCGGCTGATAGCCATCAGGATAACAATGACAATGAAAATAAGCATTTCACCGGTAATAGCCGGGACCCACGTAAAGAGGGGACGATCAAGCCAGGAGGGTTTGTCTTGTTGGGGTTCAATCATGCTGCGACACCTATTAAAATCAAGGATGGTCAGTTCGAGGATACTTCAAACCCATTAATTTGACAAGCAAGGAACAATAGCAATTGCGCATAGTCATAATATTAATGGCGATTATCATATGCATCCACAATTAATTAAACATGACTGGCAAGCTGGCCGCACCCAGCTTGAATATCGATTCCGCGGCGCAAACGTATTGTGCAGGGAATCCCTGAATGCATCAAAATATTCTTAAATTCCTCCGCACGTTTTCTCGTCGTTGCCTTTCCGGAATAACCCACAGTGGGGTTGAGAGGGATGGCGTTGACATGGCAAAGCAAACCTTTGAGTTTGTTCGACAGCAAATGAGCTTGCTCAGGTGTGTCGTTGACCCCATTTATTAGCGCCCATTCGAAAGTTATTCGACGTCTGGTTATAGATATGTATTCGTGGCAGGCATCGAGTAATTCATTGGTGGGGTAGCGGTTGTTCACTGGAAGCATGGATGTGCGTAAAATATCATCAGCAGCATGGAGGGAAATAGCAAGATTGACCTGACGCTTTTCAGCTGCAAAACGCCGGATCGCTGGAACCAGGCCAACGGTAGAAATAGTAAAACGCCGCGCTCCAAAGTTGTAACCCTCCGGATCGTTCAATCGGTCAATAGCGACCATGGTATTGCGGTAATTGTGGAACGGTTCGCCCATTCCCATTACAACAACATTAGTGACGATTTCCTGCTGAGTACGTAGAAGTCGAGCATAATACATAACCTGCGCAACAATTTCCCCGCTAGAAAGGTGGCGCTTGAAACCCATTTGACCTGTGGCACAAAAGACACAGCCCATGGCACAGCCAACTTGGGTGGATATACAAAGCGTACGGCGACCCTGCTTTGATGTGTCGTCCTGAGATGGTGGATACTCAGGTAAAAGGTCGTATTTCATTAATACAGTTTCGATGGCTTTCCCATCATTCAATTGAAAAAGTGTTTTTGTTGTCTCACCATCCGAAGACTGAAGTGTCATTGTGGGTACAAGGACATTAAATTCCAAGGATTTGGCTAGTTTCTGACGCAAATAACTGGGCAGGTTGCTGAATTCTTTGGGAGTATTCCAGAAATCACGGTACAGTCCTAGCCAGATTTGCCGGGCGCGATAAGAGGGTTCACCCCATTCGGTTAAAAGGGAGGTGAGATCAGGGAAGGGAATATCGTAAATCAACGGAACACTCATATGGTGAGATTTTATCACAGCAAAAAAAACACTGCCAAGAGATTGTGGCAGTGTTATTAAATTCTACCTTCATCAAACGGAGTTCATCTTCTTCCAATATAAGCGAGTAATAACCATTGGATATTGATACACATTATTCTACCAGCATGCCCAAATTTTCTGAGATGATATCTATCGTGGGCCTCCAGGCAGCGCATTGTTCCCGCTTGCTCACTCCACTCAACACGAGCGCAACCGGGCATCCGGCAGCCTGACCTCCAGCTATATCAGTCTCAAGCCGATCGCCTACAATGAGGGTCTCTACTTTCGATGTACCCAGCCTTTCGCGCGCCAGTTCGAGCAGGTAGGGGGCAGGCTTCCCGGCATAAATGGGTTCAACGCCAGTTGCTTTAACGATTACCGAGATCCACGCACCTGCCCCTGGTATTTCCCCTCTCGGAGTAGGAAAAGTCTTATCGGGATTGGTGGCGAAGAACGGAACACCGCTTCGAACGAGCAAAGCAGCCTCACTCATTTTTAAAAAGTTGATACCCCAGTCAATTCCCATAACCACAGCCTTGGCTATTTTGGCTTTTTCCAAAGGCAGCGAGTCGAACCCCTTTTCTCGCAAAGCAAGCAACAGACCTGTTTCGCCAATTACATAAACTGGTCCACCATCGGGGAACATTTGGCTGAGCAGGTATGCCACTCCCATTGATGATGTTACTACCTGCCATGGTTCCACTTCAACGCCAAAACCAGCCAGGCGTTCCACGTATTGCTCAGGGGTTCGCGTCCCATTATTAGTCGCAAAGGCTACTTTCAGCTCATGTTCATGGATTCGGTTGAATATGGCGTGGAGATCACCAATAGGCGCGTCACCTTTCCATAGAACTCCATCCATATCGAGAATTAGGGATTTTATTATTGGAGAGAGCATGGGCAATATAAAAGGGCGGACCTGCGTGTCCGCCCCAATGGTTATTTCTTGGTTGGAATTTCCAGAACCTGGTCTACCAATCCGTATTCAACAGCTTGCTTGGCGTCCAGGTAGAAATCGCGTTCGGTATCTTGCTTGATTACCTCCACCGGTTTACCGGTATGCTTGGACATGATGTCATTTAAAAGGGTGCGCAGACGCAGGATCTGCTTGGTCTGGATCTCAATATCGGTGGCCTGACCTTGTGCGCCTCCTAGCGGCTGATGCATATGGATTGTGGCATTCGGCAGGGCATATCGGCGGCCCTTTGTACCAGCGGTCAGAAGAACGGTTCCGAAGGATGCGGTTACACCAACAGCAACGGTGCTGATTGGGTTGGGAATCATCTGCATTGTGTCATAAATGGCAAGTCCAGAGTAAATTACCCCACCAGGTGAGTTTACGTACATTTGGATTTCTTTTTCTGAATCCTCCCGGCTGAGGAATAACAACTGCGCCACGATGACGTTTGCCACTTGATCGTCTATGGCCGTGCCAAGAAAGATGATGCGCTCTTTGAGGAGCAAAGAATAAATATCATAGGCTCTCTCACCGCGGCCCGAGGATTCAATCACCATTGGTATAACGTTCTTGTGTTCTAGATTCATATTAACTCCATTTCTAACTCAAATAAAACGGATTTACTCTTTCGGGACAGCTTTCTTTTTCTTCACAGACGATGTTGCTGAAACAGCTTTCTCTCGTGCGCCTGCTGGCTTCTTGGATTTGGACGATGCAGGTGTCGAATATGTTTTTTTCTCGACAGTTGCTTTAATCCCAGTAGCATGATTATTCTTCCGCGTAGAGGTTTTGGAAGCGTTCTTGCTGGTATTTTTATTTGTTTCTTCTTCCTTAGGAAGGACTGGAGCCTGACCTGTAGCAATATCCTTGAGCCGATTCAATGTTTGCTGAACATAAGCCCGGTTGGCCGATTCCATAGCTACAGCGTTCATCAACTGCTTGGGCGGTTTGGATTTGCCGTGCATGGACTTTTTGAAATTGGTATCACCCTGATACTCGCCCCAAGTCTGCTCGAAAGATGATTGGAGTATTTCTTGGCTAACTTCGATCTTTTCTAGCTTAGCAAGTTCATCCATAATGAGTGAACGTTCAAGCCGCTTCACAGCAATCGGTCTGGCTTCCTCAGAAATGAATTTTTCTTCATCCATCTCGCGAGATTTGAGATATGCCCCCATATCAAGACCTTGCCCTGCCAAGCGGGATTTCAAGTCTTCCATTACATGTTCCAGCTCATGGTCAAGTACTTGTGGAGGATATTTGATGACAGCATTTTCTTTGATTTTTGCCATCAACTTGGTAAAATAATCGTCATCGAATTCAGCTTTGGATTGGGTTGCCAAGTTCGCCTTGACCGCATCACGTAAAGCTTGAAGATTCTCGAAGGGGCCAACCTGCTTGGCAAATTCGTCGTTCAGGTCAGGCAGGATGCTGCCACGTACCATCTTGACTGTAACTTCGAAAGAAATAACCTGACCTTGTAAGTTTTCGTCTTTGTAATCTTTTGCATATTTGTGGTTGAACGACTTACTCTCTTCAGAGCTCAGACCTACAAGTTCTTTCGAGAAACCCTTGAATGGATATTCGTCGTCTTTTGTACCGTCACGTACAAAAACAGGAAGCCCAGGACGGTCAATGGCCGGAGTTTCATTATCGGCTGCTTTTACCTTGACCCCTTTCAAGTCAATCATCACGAAATCGCCTGTCTCGATGGGGCGGTTGACCGATTCGGTTTTGGCGTACATCCGGCGCAGTTCATCGACTGCTTCTTCGGTTTTATCCTCGCCGGGCTCTTTCCAATCGTAAGCCAAACGGATCGATCGATAATCGCTTAGATCTGTGGTTGGAGAAAGTGGGACAGTAAAAGTGAACTTAGGTTTCTTATCTAGATCTTCAACTTTTTCAAGTGATCCCGCCGCTGCTGGCTCAAGCTTGGCATCTACTAAAGCCTTTGGATAGACCTCGTCTAGGAGCAGGTCCACGGCTTCTTCCGAAATAACGCTTTCCCCAAAACTGCGGACGACTACGTCGTAGGGAGCCTTCCCGGGGCGGAAACCGGGAATGGATTTTCGCTCAGAAATTTTGCGAGCGGCTCGGTGTTTGGCGCCTTCCATCTGCTCGGTTTCAAGTTCAACAATCAAAGTGACCTGATGGTCATCGCGGGGTTGGGTTTCGATTTTCAATGGCTTATCCTTCTTATTTTATTAAACTTTATGGTGAAGTGTGGGGAAGACGGGATTTGAACCCGTACGCCTTGCGGCACAAAATCCTAAGTCTTGCGCGTCTGCCAATTCCGCCACTTCCCCGGAACTGAAAGATTATAAGCGTAAGGAAGGGTTGCGTCAATAAAAGAGGAGTTATTGTTAATCTTTTGCTTACAGGTGAAAATCATTGCAGTTTTTATCGAATGGGCGATATTCTGTGCAGTATAATCCCTCAAATCAAGTATCATGGAGGATGCATTGAGTCGCATCATCAATCCTGAAAGCTCTGGAAAAGAACGAACTCGTCTAACCAAAGCCATAGTGCTTGCAGTACGCGAATTGGCGCAACAGACAGGACCTGGCGTTGAATCTTGCGATTTGGCAGCATTTATCGTTCTGGCTCTCGGTATCGTTGCCGAGACAATCGATATTTCGGTTGCTGCCTGGGAAAAACGCGGCTACTGGGTTAAAGCTGACAAATTTCGTATGGATTGGGACTGGGCAGCACAATTTTCCGAAAAAATGCGCGTAGCTTTGCTGGCAGAAGATTGGGCTGGTGTCGCTCAGATTGCTACACAAACTGCCATGCGGCTTAACAAGATCACCGTACCGGCCGGGCATCGCTTGGGTCGTCCCTGGGTCGGAGCATGGGAAGAACTAAAGAAGCGATAAATCTACCCCGGTGGAAATCACCGGGGTAGATACCCCAAAGCAAATCCATTATGGTGTGGTATAGGTAACAATCAGCCCTGGATTTGTGAATGTAAGCCTATCCTTGACGGCATCACCGTTCGATCCAGGAAATTGCAGGCGTAGCTGCAGCCGGTCAGAACCGACCTTTGTTTGAAGGAACGTTTTTAATTCTGGGGATGCTTCGATGACATTTAGAGCCCCAGTTGAGCCCCAATCCGCAATATTTCCGGATGGTAAACCCGCGACGAAGTCGCTAGGTTCAAGAGTGGAGCCATAATTTGTTGTATACATAGTCAGGACACCCAGACCGAATGGATTTCCGGTGAGTGGTGTTATATAAGCTGACAGGTCAAATTTCACTTCAACGATTGTGGCATTGTTTGGGATGCCGCTGATGTCAAAACTCAGGAAAGTCTCGCACGTGCGGGTGATATCCGCGTTTGACTCACCGACTGTGAAATCTGGAAAAGGTCCTGCATCCGAACGTATTGTTCCGCTTTCGGCAGGCACCGGGTTAAGTGTATCTGTATGAGCTGACACCACTACAATTTTTACAATGAAAGTCCCGCCTGCCGGTGTGATGCCAAAGACTACCCCGCCTGGATCACGCATGCGCCAGGCGCCAACATAGGTTCCAGTGGCAGTTGGTGCTTTCAAGCTGACTGTCAGGTCAAGTTCTTGGCCTGGGTTAACAGTACCGGTTGTCAACTGCTGAGTGTAACCGGTCGTAACACCCATCCCATCGCCGTGGTCAAAAATGAGCAGGTAACTGGAATTCCAGGAACAGGTACCTGCGTTTCGGATGCGCCAGGTTTTTGGAAAAACCTGATTTGGAGCCATCGGCGTGTTATCTGGGACGGTCACATCCGTGACAAAGGTTGCCAAATTGCAGGGGATGGGCGTATTGGTTGGTGAAGAGACCGCCGTATTGGTTGCGACAGGAGTGTTCGTCAGTACAGGAGTAAAGGTGGAAGAAGGTTCAATGGGTATATTTGGGGTAGGCGAGGCGAGTAAGGTTACTCGTGTCAATTCAGCTGCAACTGTCTGGGCGGCTTGGGTAAAAACTGCCTCAGGTGATTGAGCTGTTGGGTTCCCTGTACCTGGTAAATTACATCCCACCAGGGCAATTACAAGCAGCAGAACCAAAATATAAGGTGATTTCTTCATAGGTGTCTCCTTCTCATTAGGTATAGTTTAGCAAATTAACGAGGTTGGGTCAATGGGAATAAAGTAAGACCTGACAGCTTTATCTATACTCTGTCAGGCCTGAAAGAGAAATGGCTGGTAGGCAGCCCGTCGTCCGTCCAATAATAGGAAAGGAGCGGCTTTTTCAGCTGGAATACCCATTTTTCTCAAGCAAGAAAGATTGTTGATCCGTGTCTGGCATCGTACCAGCAGGATGGTATCTGCACCCTTTGGACCAATTCCAGGAATGCGCAATAACATATGCCGGTCGGCACGATTGATTTCTATCGGTTGCTCCACCAAATATTTCTGTGCCCAGGCCAGCTTCGGGTCCTTTTGAACTGGGAGCCTGCCGTTTGCTTCGAAGGGTAATTCCTCCACATCGAATCCGTAATCGCGTAATAAGAAGGAAGCCTGGTATAAACGAAGCTCGCGTATAGGTGCGGTAGGAGCTTGGTTTTCCATAGGAGTACCAGGAATTGGGTTGAAACGTGAATAATAGGTCCGTTTCAATCCGAGACGGTTGTAAAGAAAATGTGTAGCAGACAATAGTTCTAGGTCCGATTCACCTGAGCCTCCAGCAACGAATTGGGTCACGGACGAGGGCCAGCGGCCCTTCCAGCCGCGAGAAGCAGGTTGTGTCCGGCGTATTTCTTCCATCCACATTATTGGTTGGAGTAATTCTTCGAAAAATTGTTTGTGCGGCGCAAGAAGGGCCAGGCGTTCGGTATTGGGGGCTTCCAGATTAACCGATACCCGATCAGCCAGTTGCATGGCCCGTTCCACTTGGGCATATTCTGCACCCGGCATCACTTTGAGATGGATGTAACCGCGGAAACCCAGTTTATACCGGAGAATTTCTGCAGTAGCAAGAAGATTATCTTGCGTGCGGACGCTTCCCCCTGCAACACCCGAGCTGAGGAAAATGCCCTCTGTAATACCTTTTTGGGTTGACATCATAAACAAACGGGCAAACTCTTCCGGTTGGAAAGAAGCTCGCCGGATATCTCTTCCTGCGCGGAATGGACAGTAATAGCAGTCTCGTTCGCAGGCCGAAGTAAGTAAAGTTTTGAGAAGTTTGACTTTTTGTCCGTTGGGGAGTATCGCTGGGTGGACGAAAACCGCATCCGGGCAGTTCTCCGTTTTATCCGGATAAGGTGTATCAAGATGGGTTGAGTGGAGGTTATAGGTAGAAGTCGAAAAGTCCTCAGCCGGCTCAAATGACATTTGCTCGCTTAATGCCTTTAAGCGAATAATGGGATCGTCCATACCTTTATTATAGGACAGATGTTCTAATTGTCAAGCCCTCTTTCTCTTGCATGGATAAAAACAAAACCAAATATTATTTATGCATTTACCCAAACCGTCATCTGCGACTCGCCACGATTTGCCCAAAGGAAGTAGGGGATAAATGTCAGGTCTTTGCCCTCGGTTGTCTTACCAGTGCAGATAACGGTTCCTTCAAGGAGGGTGGGGGAGAACATCTTCCGAAGACTGGATGGGTCCAATTGTTCAGTGAAAATATCCACACCTGGGTTATCTAGGCTTTCCAGGCAGTAGACCAGAGGTCCGAGCGTCAAAGCAACTTTGTTTTTGTGGCCGCGTAGAAGTGGGGAAGCGCGTCGGAATGTGATGGACATTTCGAATTCTATTTCCAGTACGTCCCCCGCGGACCATGCGCGGTTGATAGACAGGAACCAAGCTTGACGCGGATCGTAACCGGAAGCTGGCATTTCTTTGAATATTGTTGACGAATGTACCCGGATCGGAAAAGGTTCTTTATTGATACGAATAACGTATCGCTCTACCCAGGATGGGATACGCAAATGGATTGTGAAATCGGTGGACGCTTCCGGGTTCAAAAGGATGCGAACTATTCCGTCCCATGGCAGATTAGATTGAAGTTCGATCTTGACAACTGTCCCCAGATTCATTTCTGTTTGACAACCGATATACTGATGTATCCACAGTTCATTATCCTCGGTGGAGAAAATGTATTTTCCAAGTGAAGCCCAGGTTCGCGAAAGATTGGACGGACAGCATGGAACTTGGAACCAGGCGCGCCGTGTTACGCCACTTCGGCAGACCAAAGGGTTATTGTAGAGATAGGCATCACCAGCCAATCCCATTCCGACCGCAGCGGCGTTGTAAAGCTGCCACTCAAACAGGTCGCTGTAGCGGGCATCTTGAGTGATGAGTGCCATTTCCCAGTTCCAGAACAGGCTTCCCAAGGCAGCACAGGTTTCAGCGTACGCTATTTCAGGGTCGAGTTCGTAATCATTTCCGAAACCTTCCAACGCGGGTAGCGAACCAATCCCTCCGGTGATGAACATACGCCGGGTTACCATTCGCTCCCAGGCTTTTTGTAAGGCTGGCAGAAGAGTTTGATCGGCGTCCTGACGATACAGCATAGCAATGGCTGTCTCAAGGTAAGTAAAGCGGACAGCATGCCCGACAGGAACGAATTGCTTTCGAATGGGAGCATGCATCTGGAAGTATTTGCCATTCAAGCCGCTGAGCTGCCAGCGAATCATTGCTGTACGAGGCTTTTTAGCAAAGTTATCGGGAGGCAACGTAAAGATAGCGTATGCAGGATGTTCTTTCAGGTACGCATTGCGCTGCTCATGAACGAATCGGATATGTTTGTTCACGTTGGAATTTTGTCGAAAAATAATTGGTGCAAATGGACTGAGTTGACCGCGCCGTTCGAGGAACTGTCGGGCCAGTTCCAAATAATAACCGCGCCCGGTCACCTGATAAAGACGAAGCAAAGCAATTTCAATTTCCTCATGTCCGGAGGTCCGGTCTGGGGAGGCGTCCAGAAAATCGCGTACAAGCAGATCTGCAGCCCGGCAGGCAATATCGAGAAGAGGCTTCTCAGTGGTGGCTTCGTAATGGGAGACGCCAGCTTCGATGAGATGACCGTGGCAGTAGAGCTCGTGTTCGATCATCAGGTTATCCCAACGTTCGGTTGGGAAATGAACCTGGTTGTAAGTAAACAGGTAACCGTCGTCCATTTGGGTGCGTCCCAGCAGGCCGATAAGACCATTCATTCGCCTTATAAGTTCATCCGAGGGCCAGAGCGAGCAGATCCGCGCCGCTGCATCCAGCCATTTGTAGGCGTCTGAATCAGCGAAGAACCAGCCCTCCCGAAAGCCGTCTTTTTCCCCGGCGGCCAAACGAAAGTTATCAATGCAGTGACTGTCTTCGAGCATTTGCCATTGATGGAAAATGGCATGTTCTGCATTGACCTGCTGGCGGGTGTGCCAGAAAGGATCATTTAAGGAAACCAGGCGGGGAGAGAGCTCCTTCATGCCCCGATTATAACTCCCACAATTCCTTCTAGCTGGGTTTATTACGGTAAGGGATATGCACTGGTGGGGTGGGGAGGAGTCCTTCAAGTGATATTTACAGGGGTAGTTGAGATCCTGGAATATATGCTCTCCTTATGGTGGTTGTAAATTCAGAGTAAGTAAGAGTAATTATAAGGAGGTGTTTTAAGAAAAGGAACTTGACAAGGAAAGAAATTTGTTATAAAATATTATTGCTTTCGATAAGTAATATTATCATAAACATAAAGAAGGCTATATGGGAAACGCTACAATCACCCAGACCATCACAAAATACTTGGATACTATCAAAATGTCACGCAGTGTGAATACAGGCCGTTCCTACGCCAATGGAATGCACATCTTTTCTTCTGTTCTGAAAGAAAATCATCTTGATCCTGATTACATTCCTGTTTCCGAGTTAGCGGAAGATTCCATCTCATGGATGGCGGATGCGCTCAAGGATTATTCACCTGCCACGGAACATCTCTATTTGGCAGCCACTGTCCGTTTATACGAATTCGTGGCAGCAGAAAGACTGGCCGATATCAACCTGCCTCGCCTGCGCCTTCTCTTGCGCCAGCGCACAAGGCACGCCGGACAGCGTTTACCCCAATTTCCACGCGAGGATATCGAGAGTGTACTCGAATTTGTGAATAATATCACAATAAAGTTGTCAGACAACCCAGAAGAACGATTACGCGCATTTAGAGACCGTGCCTTCCTGGTGACACTGGCTGATACGGGATTGCGTGTCCATGAGGCCTGCAATTTGCGTCGCGGCGACATAGATTGGAACGAAGGTCGCGCTGTCATCATAGGTAAAGGCGACAAACAAGCTGTTGTGCGTTTCTCATCCCGTAGTCTGGGAACTCTTAAGGATTACCTGGCCGCTAGGGCCATGCTCGACGGTAGTTCTGGACACCCCCTCCCCTCCCTGCCCCTCTTTGCCCGCCATGATAAAGGCGCCGGGAAAAAGATCAAGCCTATTACGACAACAACCGGGCGGAACATTGTGAGCGAACGCGTCCATCAGGCTCTCGGAGAACAGGATAGCGGCCAGATCACCCCTCACTCGTTCCGGCACTATTTCGTAACCACCGTCCTGCGGGCCTCAGGCAACCTCAAGCTGGCTCAGGAGCTGGCCAGGCATGCCAGTATCCAGGTGACCCAGCGGTATGCACATCTCTCTGATAATGAACTTGACCAGGGATATCACGAAATATTCGAGAAGTGAGCCCAGCCCTGTTCTGCCCGTCAAATGCCTTCACAAGTCAGGATAAATATCACTTGATTTAGATTGTGCAAAATGGCACAATCTAAATTGAAAGTTCTTTTACAGTAGAGGAGGTTCCCGAGGTGTCTGTTTCGTTTTTGTCCACCGGAAAGGAGTCACCTGAATGACGCCTGTGTTGCACGCGCCCACGCAGTATCCACCCCGCGTGGGCGTTTATGTTTGCCACTGTGGCACGAACATTGCCGGTATCGTGGATGTGGAAGCGGTCTCGAAGTTTGCAGCTTCCCTGACACACGTGGTTATTGCAAGGCATTATTCGTACATGTGCTCGGATCCTGGTCAAGCACTAATTGCTGAAGACATTCTAAAGCAGGGATTGAATCGAGTTATAGTCGCCTCGTGTACTCCTAACATGCACGAAGGCACTTTCCGAAAGGCTTGCGCTGATGCAGGCCTCAACCCATTTCTATTCCAGATGACCAACATCCGCGAGCAGTGTTCATGGGTTACTGATGATCCGATTGCCGCCACCGAAAAGGCTGAAGCGTTGGTGGCGGCCGCGGTTCAGCGTGTCGGGTGGCAAACCCCATTGGAGACCCGTCAGGTGGGGCTGAAGCAATCAACTCTCATTGTAGGTGGAGGAATCGCTGGTATCGAGGCGGCATTGCGTCTGGCTGACTCAGGCAAGCAAGTTTATCTCGTTGAGCGAGAACCATCCATCGGCGGGCACATGTCCCGGCTGTATAAAACTTTTCCAACTCTTGACTGTGCGGCCTGAATACTTACGCCGAAAATGGTGTCCGTGGGACGCCACCCAAACATTACTCTACTGAGCTATAGTGAGGTCGAAAAGGTTTCTGGATATGTGGGTAATTTTACCGTGACCGTGCGTTGCAAGCCTCGCTTTGTAAACGAGGAGTTATGCACGGGCTGCGGGACATGTATTGAGAAATGCCCATGGAAAAAGATCCCCTCTGAATTCGATCTAGGTCTGGGGACACGCGCGGCCATCTTTTATCCTTTCCCCCAGGCTGTGCCGCGTATCCCGGTGATCGATACAGTCAATTGTACTTATTTTAAGAATGGGAAATGCGGAGCTTGTAAAAAATTCTGTCCGCGCGATGCAATCGACTTCGATCAGAAAGAATCCCACCAGGAAATTGAAATTGGGACCATAATTCTGGCTACTGGTTTCCGGGATTTTGACCCGCACCACTCGCCACAATACGGCTATGGCGTTTTTCCGAACGTAGTGACCGGAATGGAGATGGAGCGATTGATCAACTCCGGCGGGCCGACCAGCGGAAAGGTGCTGCTCAGAAATGGAGACAAACCTCAGAAGATCGCCATTCTTCACTGCGTTGGCAGCCGTGGAAAAGATCACGAGTATTGCTCGCGAGTCTGCTGTATGTACTCGCTCAAATTGGCTACACTCGTGCGGGAGTACGTCGATGCTGAAGTGGTCGAATTTTACCGGGATATGCGCGCTTTTGGTAAGGATTACGAAGGATTTTACCATCGTGCTGAAGGGCTCGGGGTACAGTTCGCCCGCTTTGATGGCGAAATTTGCATCGAGCAACGTAATGGACGTTTAGCGGTCCTGACAACTGATGTGTACACGGGTGAACCAACAGAGACTCAAGTTGATATGGTGGTGCTTGCCACCGGGGCGGAAGCCCAGGCTGACCAGCACGAAATGGGAGCAATGTTTGGTGTCAGCCGCAGTCCGGATGGGTTCTTCCTGGAAAAGCATCCAAAAATGGCTCCCGTCGAGACGAGTACGGATGGTGTCTTCCTGGCGGGTGCCTGCCAGGGGCCGAAGGATATACCAGATAGCGTGGCACAGGGCGCTGCGGCGGCCGCTGCGGCACTTTCCTTGCTGGATCATGGCACGGTGGACCTGGAGCCGTTCACCGCGTTTATCGAGGCTGAGAAATGTGGTTCTTGCCATACATGCATTGGTCTATGCCCATATGGCGCTGTCTCGATGGTGGAATGGAATAACAAAGAGGTGGCACGGGTCAACGAAGTGCTTTGCAAAGGATGTGGGGCATGCGTGGCTGCTTGCCCAGCCGGTGCAGCAGCGCAGAATGGTTTTACAAATGAACAGATTTTAGCGGAAATCGAAGGTATTATGGGTTGGGCGAGCGCACGGAACGTCACGACAGACACGGAGGTGGTATGAATTTATCCCGAATCAAGATTGGCGTTTACGTCTGCCATTGCGGGACGAACATCGCGTCAACAGTGGATGTGGCTGCGGTAGCTGAGTTCGCCCGAGGCTTGGATGGAGTTGCGCTAGCCCGCGATTACACTTACATGTGTTCAGATCCTGGTCAGGACCTGATCAAAAAGGATATCGAAGATTACAAATTGAATCGCATAGTGGTCGCCTCCTGCACGCCGTTGATGCACGAACCAACTTTCCGGCGGGCATGTATCGAAGGCGGATTGAACCCTTTCTTCTTTCAGATGGCGAATATCCGCGAACACTGCTCGTGGGTGGTCAATGACCATGTAGAGGCTACCAATAAAGCGAAGGCCCTGGTGTCAGCTGCAGTAGAGCGTGTACACTTTCACAGCTCCCTGGATTCGCGCCAAGTTCAGATGACACCCGCCACATTGGTGGTTGGAGGTGGTATCGCCGGCATTGAGGCAGCCCTAAAGCTGGCGAACGCGGACAAGCAGGTCTATCTGGTCGAACGGGAAGCGTCCATCGGCGGGCACATGGCTCAACTCTACAAGACCTTCCCAACGCTCGACTGTGCAGCCTGAATACTCACACCCAAAATGGTGTCCGTTGGACGCCACCCCAACATTACTCTCCTGAGTTATAGCGAGATTGAAAAGGTCTCTGGATACGTTGGCAATTACCATGTACGGGTGCGTCGTAAGCCACGGTATGTCGATGAATCCAAGTGTACAAGTTGTGGAAACTGTGCTTCGGTCTGCCCGATTGAGGTAACAAATGAGTTCGACCACGGGCTGAGTACTCGTAAAGCGGCTTACCGCTTCTCGGCCCAGGCTGTTCCGGGAGCATTTGCCATCGATAAGAAAGGAGTGGCCCCTTGCCGTGCTGCCTGCCCTACTGACCAGCGCGCTCAGGGGTATATCGCCCTTGTCAAGCAGAAACGGTACGCTGATGCCTACTGGGCCATTCGGCGTGAGCATCCTTTCCCTTCTGTGTGTGGTCGTGTCTGTAATCGCAATTGCGAGGCAGCCTGTAGCCGCGGTAAGGTGGACGAGCCCGTCAACGTTATGGGAATCAAGCGTTTCGTGGCAGATTGGGCCTACCAGCACCGCAATGAACTCCCGAACATGCGTGACAAGTCTATCGTTGGGACAGCTTTTCAACACCAACCAGAACCGAGTGGAAAACGAGTGGCCATTATCGGAGCCGGCCCGGCCGGATTAACGGTTGCTCTCGACCTTGTACGGCTCGGACACAATGTTAAGGTTTTCGATGCTCAAGCCGAAGCCGGTGGCATGATCCGAGTCGGAATCCCACCCCATCGCCTGCCTTATGAGATGTTAGCTTGGGAAGTTCAGCAGATTTTGGATGAAGGCGTTAAGTTGCAGCTGAATACTTGGATTGACGATATCCCTGGTTTGTTTAAATCACAGGAATTGGGCGGTCCATTTCATGCCGTGTTAATTGCCACAGGCGCTCATGTAGCCAAGAAAGTGGATATCCCTGGCAAAGACCATCCCGACAATTGGCTCAGCCTGCCTTTCCTCAAACAGGTCTGCCTTGGTTCTCCACCTGATCTGACCGGTAAACATATCGCTGTAATCGGAGGCGGTAATGTGGCCCTGGATTGCGCCCGTGCAGCGGTGCGTATCGGGGCCAGCGAGTGTCGAATGATCTTCCGCAAACCGAAGGGTGAAATGACTGGTTTCGAATGGGAGGTGACAATCGCTGAGGAAGAAAGCGTCACGATGTGTGGGGCAACGATGTTCAAGGAGATTCTTGTCGAAGACAACAAAGTTGTTGGTGTAAAGTGCATTCGCACAGAATTCCATGGTTATGATCCACAAGGCCGTATCCTGATTGACGAAGTACCCGGCACTGAGCATGTCCTGCCTGCCGACATAGTAATATGGGCCACTGGTCAAAGCTGCGATCTTTCATTCTTGCCAGAAGATCGTTCGGTTAAACCATCAAAGTCCGGAATCGATTCTGACGATAATATGATGACGAGCCTGCCGGGAGTATTCGTGGCTGGTGATGTCCATCGCGGCTCAACTTTTTATGTAGTGGATGCGATTGGCGAGGGTCATCACGCCGCTCGCTGCATGGATCGTTTCTTGCGCGGAGAAAAGGGTTTGCACGAGCCGATCCTGCCGCCGACAGTGGAATTAGGTGAGCATGAGGTTCGAGCGCGGATTGCCCGAGGGGAGGCATCCCAAGCCCATCGGGTGGGCATCCGGACCCTCGCTTTGGAAGAACGGTATCACAATTTTCGCGAAGTGGATTTGCCACTTACAGAGCAGGAAGCCTTGCTGGAGGCGGAACGATGTGTCCGTTGCGGAACCTGTGCCGAGTGCCTGGAGTGCGTCGCAGCTTGTGAACGCGGCGCAATCGACCATAATATGCAGGAACGCATTGATGAGTTTACCGTCGGGACAATCATCCTGGCCACTGGTTTCCGTGACTTCGACCCGGTGCGCCTTCCTGAATTGAATTACGGTAAGATTCCAAATATCCTGACCACCCCGGAGTTTGAGCGGCTGGTCAATGCCAGTGGCCCGACCAATGGTCAAGTTATTATGGATAACGGCCAACCACCTAAGAGCGTGGCGATCGTTCATTGCGTTGGCTCGCGTGACCTCAGGACTCATGAATACTGCTCGCGCGCCTGCTGCATGGCCTCACTCAAACTCTCGCAATTGGTGCATGAATACGTCGGAGCAGAGGTCTATGAGGTTTACCGCGATATACGCTCATTTGGTAAAGGTTACGAGGAATTTTATAATCGTACAGCCAAAATGGGAGTACATTTCTATCACGGGAAAGTTAAAAGTATTGAGAAGAAAAACGAAAAATTATGTGTGTACTGGGATGAATCCTTCCACAACCAACCTGATCGAGTGGAAGTGGACATGGTCATTCTGGCGACCGGCTTCGAGCCACAAACAGACACCGGTCAAGTAGCAGCGCAATTTGGTGTCAGCCGTAGTAAGGATGGATTTTTCCTCGAGCGCCACCCAAAGTTGGCGCCGGTCGAAACAACCAGCGAAGGTATTTACCTCGCGGGAGCCTGTCAGTCACCCAAGGATATCCCCGATAGTGTCGCCCAGGCGGGTGCCGCGGCCGCAGCAGCGCTATCGCTAATGGACCAGGGGGTCATAGCCCTTGATCCGTCCATCGCTGAAGTTCTCATCGCCTTTTGCGCCGGGTGCGGTCAGTGTGCAACAGCCTGCCCTTATAAAGCCATCGAATTGGTGAATGGGGTTGCAGAGATCAATGGTTACCTGTGCAAAGGCTGCGGAACCTGTGCAGCAGCTTGCCCGAACAAAGCTATCACGTTGATCCATTATGATGACCGCGAACTGGTTGCAGAAATTATTGGGTTGTTGGCTGTTGATTCTTTGACGGTTTAGTTTAATGGTCCATCTCTATACGGAGAAACAATGTACCAACCCAGGTTAATCGCTTTTTTATGTTCTTGGTGCAGTTACACCGGCGCTGACACAGCGGGTATCGCCCGAATAAAGTCACCGGCTAACATCCGGGTAGTGCGCGTGCCATGCTCAGGGCGCGTCTCACCCGAACTTGTGATGCGGGCTTTTGACCAGGGTGCAGACGGGGTGCTCGTGCTCGGTTGTCACATAGGTGAATGCCATTACGACACAGGTAACCACCGTGCAGCCAAGAGGTTACCCATTCTGCGTAGCTTGCTGTCCTTTGCAGGACTGGAGCCGGAACGACTGCGCCTGGACTGGGTGTCTGCTTCTGAAGGAGAAAGATTCTCAAAGATAGCTGAAGAATTCACTGGGATAGTGCGTGCCCTGGGACCTGTCCATTGGCGGATCAACTCAAGTGCGGGGCACACCTCAAACCAGATTCTGATAGCAGCAGATGAAGAAATTCCCTTTCCAGAAACGGACTGCACAGCTAAAACGAACAGCATTCGTATAAAAGCAAGGGAATTGCTTGCCAGTGGCCAGGTAGGTTGCGTGATCGGTTATGAGGTGAGTCACCGCGGTCGGACAAGGCCGGTCTTTGTTTATTCTCCCGAGCAGGCTGAACGCTTGGTATGGAACCCTGACTGCACCAACAATCTGACCACCTACCTACCTGCAAAGCTGCGTTCTGTCAAAGGGAAAGAGCCATCCAAGCCTATTGCCGTTGTGGTCAAACCCTGCGATAGTAAGGCAATTAACGTTATGGTAGCTGAGAATTTGTATAAGCGCGACCAGGTCTACGCTCTGGGAGTCGCTTGCGATGGGATTCGGAGTGCTGATGGAAATATGCAAACCCACTGTGTCACCTGCCAGGAGTCAGTACCGATTGTCTGCGACGCGTTGATCAGTGGAGACACATCCTCACATATACAGCGTCTTTCGTCTTATAACGGGAAAGAAATTGTGGCACTTCAGGCTGCTCCCCCTGCTGAACGCATGGAGTTCTGGCTTGAACAATTCGATCGCTGTATCCGTTGTTATGCCTGCCGGCAAGCCTGCCCCTTGTGTAACTGTCCAGAATGTCTATATGAACGCGATGAATCGACTTTTATTGGCTTGGGTATTCGTCTAACCGAAAAGCGCACATTCCACCTGGGACGTGCTTACCACCTAGCCGGTCGCTGTGTGGGCTGTAATGAGTGTGAACGCGCTTGCCCAATGAATATACCCATCTCCCTGTTAAATCAGAGGCTTGCTGATGAAATTGAATCGGCCTTCGATTTCCGTGCAGGACTCGCGGTTGCCCCGTCCCCGATTGTCACCATCCTGTCGGGGGAGTACAGGGAGGGCTGAGGTGAGCAAATTCAATGCAGATCAAAAACGCTGGCTCATTTCACAGGCCGAACTTGAAGCCTGGCTGGATGGCATTTCCAACGCACGCACACTCATCGCCCCGCGCCGTGTATCCGGGATACTTTTGTACCGGCCGGTGGAAAACAGCCGTGCAATTGCATGTCATAATCAATCATCAGGGTCTATCCATACTGAACGTCCAGTATTGTCGGTCAAGGAGTTCTTCTTTCCGCCAACCGAGAGACTATTCGCGATAAATAAAACCGGCCAGGAAATCTACCTGGAGGAAACATTTCCAGACTGGGAAACTGTTATCTTTGGCGTTCGCCCATGCGATGCGCATGGCGTAGAATTGCTCGATGCTCTTTTCCTTGACACAAACCCTGTTGATATTTTCTACGCCCGCCGTCGCAGGAATACCACCCTCATTGGCCTTGCCTGCAGGGAAATTGGACCTGCATGTTTCTGCACATCCGTCGGCGGAGCTCCCGATGACGCCCATTCTGTCGATATCATGCTGTATGAAACCCATGGAGACTATCTGGTCGAATCGATGACCGAGAAAGGCCGTTTTCTCATTCCTGGAGGCGAATGGAAGGAAACAACCGACCGCCATCAGAAGTCTGCATACGCCGGTCAGTTTTCGGTTCCAGATAATGGCAAATGGCCGGAACATTTCAAAGACGATTATTGGACGAAGATATCCGAGCGATGCCTTTCCTGTCGAGCCTGCGCTTATATTTGCCCCACCTGTCGCTGTTTTGCTGTCCGCGATGAGCTGGTCAAGAAGGGCGAGTTCGAGCGCATACGCTGCTGGGATTCTTGCGCTGGAGAGAACTACCGACGCGTAGCCGGCGGACACAAACCGCGCTCCGAAAAAGGCGAACGCCTGCGCAACCGTTTTTATTGCAAGTTTTACTATTACCCAGAGCAATATGGGCTTGGTACTGACTCGGCTTGTACCGGCTGCGGACGTTGCATCGAAGTCTGCCCAGCTGGTGTGGACATCACCGAAGTTCTGATGGACTTGGAGAAGCCGGAATGAACCAGAACCCGATGATACCTTCCCTTGGAAAACTATTAGAAGTGCGTGACTTGGCCACTGACATCAAATTATTCCGGATTAAAATGTTGGATGGCGGTAGCAAGGCGTTTCATACATTCCAGCCAGGTCAGTTTGCCTTTGTGTCAGCCTTCGGTCTTGGCGAAGCTCCTTTTGGTATCGCCAATACATCCGGGCGTGGCCCGGTGATTGATTTTGCCATAGCTCGTCTCGGATCCGTGACGACCGCCCTGCATGAACTTGGCGAAGGCGATATCGTCGGAGTGCGAGGTCCACTTGGAAACTGGTTTCCGATGAAGAAGTTTATAGGAAAAAACATACTCGTCCTGGGCGGCGGGATAGGAGGCGCACCTCTGCGTCCGGTGATTCAGTACGTACTGGACCACCGTTCTGACTATGGACGCCTGACAATTCTATGGGCTGCGCGGCGCCCGGACCTGCTGGTATTCACGGATGAATACAAAGAGTGGTGTGCCGCACCGGATACATCCTTGCACTTGACCGTAGATACAGCCGATGAGAACTGGAAGCACGAGTCAGGGTTGATCACACAACTGCTTGAAAAGATGTCCCCATCGCCAGATAACACAGTCACTATTACCTGCGGCCCGCCGATTATGATCCATTTTGTAACAAAAATGCTTCAGGAGAAGATGGGCTTTGCTGAAAAGGACAACTATGTCACGCTTGAGGCTCGCATGCATTGTGGGTTGGGCAAATGCGGGCGCTGCAACTTGGGCGAAAAACTAGTCTGCGTGGATGGACCCGTTTTCAATATGGAAGAGGTGGGAGAACTGCTGGAAACATTCCTGTAATAGAATTTTGGATGGACGCTCTAGCTGATTCTGGGTTTCGATAAGGTTCGTTTATAATATTCGAGTTCCCAATCTGAATTTCTAACTATAAATTCCTGAAATATTACCTTGCTAATGAGTAGCCCAGACTTAATTCTTCCCAAGACGGTAGCGGTAGTAGGTGGTGGCCCAGCTGGGCTTATGGCTGCCGAAATTTTGATTCAAGGAGGCGTCCGGGTCGATGTCTATGACAGCATGCCCTCGATGGGACGTAAGTTCCTGGTGGCGGGAAAAGGCGGTCTAAACCTGACACACTCAGAATCGCGAGAACAATTTCTATCGCGCTATGGGACGCGCCGTAAACAGCTTGAACCATTGCTTGACAAATTTGGCCCCGATGATCTGCGTGAGTGGGTTCATGAATTAGGGATCGAAACCTTCGTTGGCACATCCAGCCGTGTGTTTCCGGTTGGTATGAAGACAGCTCCAATTCTAAAAGCCTGGCTGCTGCGTTTACGTGCTGCTGGAGTAAATTTCCATACGGGTCATAAGTGGTCCGGTTGGAGCCCTGATGGTTCGCTATGCTTTGAAACAAAAGATGGCAAAATAAAGGTGTACCCCAACGCGGTAACCTTTGCAATGGGCGGTGGGAGTTGGGCGCGGTTGGGTTCCACTGGTGCGTGGGTCCAATTGCTCGCCGAACGCGGGGTTGCGGTAGCGGCTCTTAAGCCATCCAACTGCGGTTTTGACGTTACCTGGAGCGAATATTTCCGTAATCGTTTCGCAGGCGCTCCTCTGAAATCAGTCGTCTTATCCTTCACTGGTTCAAAAGGGGTCCCATTTCGAAGGCAGGGTGAATTTATAGTGACTAAGACCGGCGTAGAAGGCAGCTTGATTTACGCGATCTCTGCCCAATTACGGGATGAAATTGAAACGAATGGTACCGCAGTCATTAAACTTGACCTCGCACCCGGTTGGACGCTACAACGGCTTAAAGACAGATTGTCTCAGCCGCGGGGTTCGCGGACCCTAACCGGTCATCTTGAAAAAGCCGTCCACATTGAAGGAGTTAAGGCTGGGTTGCTGCGTGAGTTTGTACCAAAACAGGATTTCGCTGATCCCGAAGTCTTGGCCTCCGTGATAAAGGAGTTGTTTATTCCTCTGATCGCTCCCCGACCGTTGGATGAGGCCATCAGTAGTGCTGGCGGTGTGCTCTTTGAAGAGCTCGATGCGAATTTAATGATTCGTTCCATGCCGGGTGTGTTTTGCGCAGGGGAAATGTTGGATTGGGAAGCGCCTACTGGCGGTTACTTGCTAACAGCCTGCTTCGCAAGCGGGCGTGCGGCGGGTCAAGGGGCATTGATTTGGCTTGAGACAGCTTTGAAGGGTTGAATCTTCTTGACAATTCATCTCACCCAATGATAAACTCACGAATGTAAATAAATCTAAGAAAAGGAGGCGCACCTCATGAACAACACTTCATTCATTACCCTTTATATACTTATTTCCGATGCTAAGGGTATGATTCTTCCTCCTCGGAGTGCGCCTGTTGATTGAAGGTCAACTTCCCTTGGTATATAACCACGGTGCGCTCCAGCACCGTGGTTTTTTTATCCCTACCTACCTGTCAATACCCGTTTATTAGGAATTTCTTTATGGAAACAAATCAACCTTCAACCTATTTCGACTTTCGCAAGTCCCTGACAAAAAAGAAACTGGCCGGGATGCTGCGTATGATGACCGGGTTTCGCATGACCTACCTGGCTGCCAATCTGACCCTGGCGATATCTGCAACTGCCAAGACGCTGACCTACCTGCTGCTGCGAAATTTCGCCGACACGGTTGTTGGAAACACTGCTCCCTTTGCAGGAACCCTTTCACGAACCCTGGTGCTGATAGCGCTGGGTTTTATCGGCCTGGCGTTTGTGGAAGGCGGATTCGCTTACCTCTCCAGTCGCATGGCCTCCTATTCCGCCGAAAGCATCACACGCCGCCTGCGCAACTTCTTGTTTGACCACATTCAGCGCCTGTCGTTCGCATACCACAGCAAAACCCCCACCGGCGACCTGATTGAGCGTGTTACCTCAGATGTGGACTCGGTTCGTACTTTCTTTAATGATCAAGCCATCGGAATGGGTCGGATTGTACTGCTCTTCGTCATCAACTTTGTGGCCATTTGGTTCCTGTCTTGGAAGCTGGCCCTTGCTTCCATCGCGGTCGTACCGGTCATCGTACTCGTCTCAGCGTGGTTCTTTACTAAGGTGACCAAGGTCTACGAGTCTTACCAGGAGCAGGAAGCTAAGCTTTCAACTACTTTGCAGGAAAATCTCACTGGCGTGCGGGTCGTTAAGGCATTTGCACGTCAGGGTTATGAAATGGATAAATTCGAAAAGGACAATTGGGAAAAGTTTCTGCGCGGCCGCAAGCTGATACACATGCAGGCACTATTCTGGCCGCTCTCGGACCTGCTGTGCGGTTTCCAGATGCTGGCTGGATTTTTATACGCTGGCATCCTGGCTATCCATGGTGAGATTACTATTGGAACGTATCCCGCATATGTTGGGCTGGTTGTGTGGCTTATTTGGCCGATGCGTAACCTGGGCCGCATCATTGTCAACACATCTACTGGCCTGGTCTCATATGACCGTTTGATGGAGATTATCAAACAGGATCGGGAACCACTCAAAGCCGGTTCGATGCAGGTTAACGGACCGGTCCGCGGCGATATTGTCTTCAAGGATGTCTCATTTCAGTACACCGATGGGAATACTGATGTATTGAAAGGAATCTCATTCTCTGTCCAACCCGGTCAATCGGTTGCCTTTCTCGGTTCGACCGGTTCAGGGAAAACGACGCTGGTTAATCTGTTACCTCGTTTTCATGAATACACCACCGGGAGCATCCTGCTCGATGGCGAGGAATTGAAGGAGTATCCGCGCGATTATTTACGCAAGCAGATTGGCATTGTGGAGCAGGAACCATTCCTGTTTAGCCGTTCGATTCGCGAGAATATAACCTACGGCGTCGGTAGGGATGTGGCCCCGGAAGAAATCGAGAAGGCTTCCCGCGCCGCAGCCATCCATGATGTGATCCTGTCTTTTCCAGATGGGTATAACACGCTTGTGGGAGAGAAAGGTGTAACGCTCTCCGGCGGGCAAAAACAGCGCGTAGCGGTGGCCCGTATTTTGTTGAAAAACCCGCGTATCCTGATCCTGGATGACTCTACATCCAGTGTGGATACTGAAACGGAAGAAGAGATCCGCTCCGCACTGACACGACTAATGGAGAACCGCACCACATTCATTATCGCCCACCGTATACAATCTGTGATGAACGCGGATTTGATTCTGGTAATGGACAAAGGTGAGATTGTCCAGATGGGTAAGCATGCGGATTTGGTCGCACGGGATGGGATGTATCAGCAGATTTATAACATTCAGATCCGCATAGACGAAGAGTTGGAAGAAGAAATTGCCTCTGTATGACCCTCACTTTCTCCCTCTTTTCAGAACAGGGGAAAAAAGTGAAAGAAGAGGCCAGGAGATAAATGATGCCTGACGAATTAATTGAACTTGAAGAAGAAGAACATACCAGCCAATTGACCACTCCCACCTTGAAAAGCATACTGGGACTAGTGAGGCCTCACTGGCGCTGGATGGTGGGATTCCTGGTCGCGATAGTCTTTACCGCCAGCCTGGACGCGGTCTTCACGTATATCAATAAGGATATGATCGATCATGGTATTGCTCAGAAGAGCATCCCCACCCTGTTGAGATATGCCTCGTACTATGGAGGGCTTCAACTTGTGCAGGCAGTTTTGGTTTTTATCTTTATATACCTGGTTGGAATTATGGGTGAACGCATCCAGTATGACATCCGTCGGGCGATCTTCAACCACCTGCAGGACCTCTCCCTCTCGTATTATAGTCAGAACGCGGTGGGTCGTCTGATGGCCCGTGTGACCTCGGACTCGGGCCGAATTTCCAGCTTGATGACCTGGGGTATGCTCGATGTGACCTGGGCTATCGTAAGTGTGACGATGTCGGTGATTTTCATGCTGTACATAAACTGGAAACTGGCACTGATCGTCTTTGCGATAATTCCAATACTACTCATTATCGCCATCAATTTCCGAAAGAAGATCCTGGTAGAGTTTCGAAAGTCGCGCCGCGCAAACTCAAAGATCACGGGCGAGTACAATGAGAATATCCAGGGCGTGCGCGTGGTCAAGGCGTTGGGCCGCGAAGACGAAAACCTTAAAGAGTTCTCTCTCTTGACCAATGACATGTTCAAGGCCACCTATCGGGCAGCTTGGCTCTCTGCACTTTTCCTCCCGACTGTGCAGATCGTCGCAGCCTTCGCTCTGGGTGCCATCGTCTGGTACGGCGGGATGCTAAGTGTTACCGCGAATTTTACAGTTGGCGATATTCACGCTTTCGTCTCGTATTTGACCTTCATGATTTGGCCGGTGCAGGATCTGGCACGTGTATATGCGGATATGCAGCATTCCATCGCCTCAGCAGAGCGTATCTTTAAATTAATTGATACAGTCCCCGAGATCCAAAACCACCCTGATGCAATTCCGGCAAATACTATCCAGGGCGCGATCGAGTTTGACCACGTCCACTTCTATTATGAGGACCGCAAACCAATCCTGACCGACTTCTCGCTCAATGTTAAGCCTGGAGAGACTATTGCCCTCGTTGGGCCGACCGGCGGTGGGAAAACGACAATCGTCAACCTGTTATGCCGCTTCTACGAGCCGAAGGAGGGTGTCATCCGCATCAACGGAAAAGATTACACAGACTATACTCTCCAGAGTATCCATTCGCGGGTTGGCATTGTCCTCCAGACCCCGCACCTGTTCTCCGGTCCGATCCGTGAGAACATCCGCTATGGTCGACTGGATGCATCAAACGAGGATGTCGAAACTGCAGCGAAGATCGCTGGTGCGCATGAATTCATCACCACCTTCGAGAAGGGTTATGAACAGAATGTCGGTGAGGGCGGAAACCTCCTTTCGGTTGGACAGAAACAACTGATTAGTTTGGCGCGCGCCGTACTGGCCAAACCCGAGATATTCATCATGGACGAAGCTACATCAAGCGTGGACACGTTGACTGAGGCTCTCATCCAGCACGGCATGGAGGTCCTAATGCAAGGGCGCACCTCTTTTGTCATCGCCCATCGCTTGAGTACCATCCGCCGGGCTGACCGCATTGTGGTTATCGAAGAGGGTCGCATCGCCGAGATGGGCACACATGCTGAACTTCTTCGGCGGCATGGTCACTATTACCGCTTGTACACCCAGCAATTCAAGCATGAGAAAGAACAGGAATATGGGACCTCTGTGCCAGACGCGCTACCTGTAATTAAATAAACGAAAAGACATCCAATGCCTCTGAGACAATGGATGTCTTTTAATGGAGATAAGTATGGATGAAATTATTAAATCGAACCGTGAGCGATGGAACGCACTCGCGCGTACAAACGTGGAGTATTCTCGACCATTTCTGGATTTAACCCGGGAACAGGCTTCTAAATACATCTTTCGGCATGCAATTCCTAACGACGTGAACGTTGAATATGTAAACCGTAACTATCCCTGATACCCGATCACTTAATACCTGTCACTTGTAACTTGCCTCTCCATTCGTTTTATCCTATACTACATATACTTTTCTTTTCTATTTCTAAAAAGGAGCATTGAATGTCAGAAGCCCAGGGAATTCCACGCAAAAAAATCACCCTTCCTTATCTGTTCAAAAAAGTAGCCGATGGTCAGCCCATCACTTGGCTGACCTGTTACGACTATCCGACAGCTTACCTGCAGGAGCAGGCTGGAATCGAGATGATCCTTGTTGGAGATAGCTTGGGCATGACCATGCTGGGTTACGATAGTACATTACCAGTCACCATGGATGATATGATCCGTCATGCCCAGGCCGTGCGCCGCGGAGCCCCCAGTGCCTTTGTGGTAGGTGACATGCCCTACATGACCTACCAGCCTTCCGTTGAGACCGCCATCCGCAATGCAGGTCGCTTCATGGCAGAATGCGGCTGTGACGCCATAAAACTAGAAGGCGGCACGCCGATGGCTGATCGCATCAAAGGCATCGTGGAAGCTGGGATACCGGCTATTGGTCATTTGGGGCTGACCCCGCAATCCGTCAGTGCGCTTGGCGGTTTCCGAGTGCAGGGTAAATCCGCTTTGCTTGCCAGGAAGATCCTCGATGATGCCAAAGTGCTTGAAAAAGCTGGAGCATTTGCTATCCTGCTCGAAATGGTTCCTGATCGGCTGTGCAAGCTCATCACGGAACGCGCTGAAAGCTGTATTATTATGTCGCTTGGCTCTGGTCCGGACGCCCACGGTCAATTGCTTATTTACCACGATATGTTCGGTCTTTACCCAAAGTTCAAGCCGAAGATGGCCAAAGTATATGGTAATGCTGGAGAGGTCATTTTAAATGGTTTAAAGAATTACCATGACGAAGTTATCAACAAGCAGTTCCCCCAACCCGAGAACTGGTTCGGCATGCCGGATGAGGAATTTGATGCACTGAAGAAGATGTTGGATTGATTTTCTGGGGCACGTTATATCGTTCCTGAAGGTTATATCGTGCCCCTCCCTATTCAAGGAGAATTATGGACAAAGACTTACGCCATCTACTCGCCATTCCTTACGACCGCCTGGATGCCATCAATGCTGTCCTTCTCGACCCCAACGAAAAAGTGATGGAAAGCTTCCTGGCTGTGGTTGCCAAATATGGCACACCGGAGGAGATCAATGTCAAACACCGGGAAGCACGCAAACTTGACCACTTGATGAATATAGTAGGTGAACGCGCCCCTGAGTATGTCAAGGATTTAAAGTGGCTGATGGAACAACGCGATCGCAGAGCCTTCACCTCTGTTGCGGAATACCGGACAAGGGTTCTGGGCGACCAGGTGAAAGGTATGAAATTCGCTGACAATTCCGCTGTCACCCTAGAAGTCTCAGCATTGCAATATTTCCCTTGGATTCGCCCAATGTGCGAACGCGCCATAAAAGATCGTACCCTGGTACCGGGTCGTTTCATAGCCGTCCGAAAGATGAAAGAGTCCGAAATAGACGGCGATTTGCCAGCTATTGTTGCTGCGCTGGATATCATGGGCTCATCTTTTGTTGAAACCCTTGACACCAAGGGTACAGATGGGTCCAATCCGCACCTGGGCGGGCCTGCTACCATCACCGGTTACTTTGGCGGCATTGGCCAGCCAAACGAACATGCCCTGATGTGGTTGGATGAGTTCCTGTATTACTACACCAACTATGGTGTCCAGCATGTGCTTAACTTCAATGCCGGGACAATCTTGTTGGGTTTCCTGCTCTATCGCCTGGGAGTTGATATACAGTTCAAGATCTCGGTCTTCTTCGGCTCGGACAACCCTTATCATGCGTTATGGATTATGTTGGCAGCCAAACTATTCAGCCGCGACGACGGGACATCCCCTCTAATTGGTTTCAATTGGTCTAATTCTATTGACAACCAGACCATGGAACTTAGCGCACAGTTTAGGAAAGCTCTCGGCTTCGAGGATGTAGTCCGCTTCGAACATCATATCGTCGAGACATGGAAGAGTATAGTCATCCAGCCCTATGACCGGCGTTCTGAATTGGTCGAGATTGCTGACCATGTAGCCAACATTTCTGCCAAGCACGAAGGTGGCGATGTTGTAGTTGAACAAACACGTGCCCACCCATCCGATATCCTCGATTACTTTCGTGAAAAAAAGGAAGTCATTGAGTCTGGTGACTGGGATAATCTGCAATTGAACTTCATGGATAAATTGGACGCCTGTAATAATTCAGCATCTGCGCTTACAAAACATGGTTTATCCTTTATAGCCGCTCAGAAACTTCATCATCAATGATATAGAGTGGGATTATTGAAACATTTGTATTTATTGTAATTGGAATAATTTTTATGGGAGATTTGGCTATACGCAATATCATAAAGTATATATCGTTGCTCCGAGTATCTTTTAGCCAATCTTATAGACCTTGATATTTTGAATCATCCAGCTCTGCTCGAAGTTTTTCTGCTTCAGTTTTTTTCCTGAACCTCCGCCCTTCCCCACTCCAATTCTGCTTTCTCAGCTTCCCGCAATTAAACCAGAGGCTGGATACGGACTGCACTCCACTTGCCACAGTAAGGGCAGCGGGCGAGCTTTGATACCCCCCAGATGCATGCTAAATAGCTGTAATGCAAAGGGACGTTGGCATTTTGGACAGATTCCACCGCCCAAGCCATACTTCCGCTCTGCGCCGAACGGTAAATCTTGGGTCTTGCCACGCGCTGTGACTAATGGGATAACAAAGGTGAGCAGGATGGCGCCGAAGACAATCACCAGTACGGGAACAGCAATCTGCAAGGCAGTTTTTGTGCCTTCAGAAGCTGGAACAAAGTTACTGTGAATAACATTTGAACTATATTGTTGTCCGCTCGAAGAAAAGCCGGTAGCGTAAAGTTGGTGTTGACCGAGGGGATAATTGTCTGTAGTGAATTGTAGATTAAAAGGTGCCTGGGAAACTTCACCGATCACAGTACCATCAATATAGAAGACCACTCGTGCCAGGTCGGCTGGTCCGGTGACTTTTATGGAGAACAAACCTTGAATATCATTGTTAAAGCCGCCGTAGCCAAAATCGCGCACCATACTCATGTGCAATTCTTCTATTTGGGCAAGGGCCACTGTGATAGTCAGCAGGTTTAAAAGAACAAACATCAGGCTCACATACAGAATCTTTTTCATGGTTTCATTTCCATCTGGTCAGAATTTGCTCACGCTGGAACACACGTGTTGTTAGGTAAAGCAGTAATACATCCAAAACCAGCATGACCAATGCCACAATTGTAATAATTTGAGTATTCAGAACAAATAAGCCTGCTACCTGTCCGAAAAATCCGACCAGAACAGGCAAAATAACGACCATCGAAACCTGTTCTGCCACTCGAGGATCGTTTACGCGTGACGAAATCATCAGCGCAAACGTGACGGCCATTACTGCCAGTAGGGGACCAACGAGGAAAATGGCGATAAGCCAGCGCGGAGCCAGCAAGGCTGTCAACAGAATCTTATTGGCAACAATGATCCAGGAGCCGAGGGCAAAAACCCCAAAAGCGGTATATGTGGCCAGTACAGCCGGGATGACAGCAGCAAGACACTTTCCAATGAGTAATTCCGTCGTTGTAACTGGCGTCGCCAATAAAGGCTCCAGGCTGCGGGTAGTCTTTTCACCAACGATGGAATATGCGGCAATGGTAACAGGAATGGCTACCGGTACCAACATGAACAGCATCATGAATTCGCTAACCATAAAAACCTGCAAACAATCAAGACTACTCAATTCACCAGGGCACATGGATTGGGCCATTTCGGGTGGTAGCTCGTTGCTTGTCAAATTTCCAGCTTTTGTTCCCGCCGTTCCATGCGTCCCGTAAATAATGCCAAGCGGTATGACAGTCATCAAGATTGGCAGGAACGCCACTGTGAAAATCACCATGCGGTTCTTGAATACTTCTGCCCATTCTTTTCGGACGATTGTTTTTATCTTATTCATGCTATACACCCTTGACTAGTTGTAAATAAACGTCTTCCAATGAATGGCGCAGTTCGCCGACAAACTGTATATCCGCTCCTGCATTTACCAGCACCCGCACCACCTCCGGGTTCTGGATTTCGGGATTGTCGAGACTAACCACCACTCTGTTCTCCATAATTCTCACGTCCCGTGCAAACTCCAAGCTACGGATGGCTGAGGCTATTTTTTCATCCGCCAGGCGCAGGTGAAAAACCACTTTCCGTCCGAAGACAGACGCGCGCAGGTTGGCTGGAGTATCCACCACCAGCAGGTGAGACTTGAACACCCCAATTCGATCGCACAGGTGGTCAGCTTCGTCCAGGTTGTGCGTACACAGGAAAATTGTCCGGCCTTCCTTTTTTAGTTCGGCAATGAATTCGCGCACCAGATGTGCTGCTTCTGGGTCCAGCCCCGCCGTCGGTTCGTCCAGGAACAAAACACGCGGTTCGTGAAGTAAAGCACGCGCGATGGCTAGTTTCTGTTTCATCCCTTTTGAAAATGTCCCAGCCGCATCCAGGCGACGTTCATACAGGCCAAGCATCTTAAGATACTTTTCGATCTGTCCCTTTACATCTTTGACTTCGTACAACTCGGCAAAGATGCGCAGGTTATATTCAGCAGATAGGTTATCGTACATACCCGGGGATTCGGTCAGAACACCAACGGTGCGGCGGATCTCGGTATCTTGTTGTCCGATCGTGAACCCGGCTACTGTAGCCATCCCGGCAGTCGGACCGATCAGGCTGGTCAGCATCCGAACAGTTGTTGTTTTCCCGGCACCGTTCGGACCTAGAAAGCCAAATACCTCGCCTTCAGCTACATCCAGGCTGAGGCTTTCCACAGCCATTAGCTCGCCAAATTTTTTTGTCAGGTTTTCAGTATGGATCATATCGCCTCGTTATTGATAACGGGTCTTTTCTAGGTTTTCATCGGACTCGATGATGGTGTCAGGCTTGAACTCAGGTGTCGATATAAGGGTAGGTAACGGCTCTGATGAAGGTTCGGGCTTTCGTAGGATAAATACAATCACGATACTCGTGATCGCAAAGATACCTATGACACCTTCGATCGCCAGGGCTGAAAATCCGATCCTCGAAATATAAACGGCCACACCGTCTGCCAAGGCGTGCAACAGTACAGCTAGCCCCACCCACCAGATTTTCTTTCGGGTAAATGCCTGTAAAACAATCACCGAGCATGCCAGATGCAATGGAATAGCAAAAAGACGTTCCAGGGCTCCTATCATGGTCATATACCACGGTGCGGACCAGTACGCTTGGATTTGAGCTGTCGCCAATTCCACCTTGTCAGGAGTCACAAGTGTCGCAACATCCACCCCACGGGCAATCAGCATTTGTATATATCCATACAGCACCAGAAGGCCTAGGATGATTGCTTCAACACCACTGTGACCAGCCCCCGCCAACAATCCCCTCCCCCAGGATCGCGCCTCTTTTGCCCACCAGCGATACATGACATATCGTGAAAGTTCTTCAAACAACCCGGCGCTCAATCCAAGAAAAATAGAGAGACAAATATTCTGCAAAACAACCGGCAGGGCAATGAACCAGAATTGGTTAAAAATAGGGCTTATCAGTGCGTTGAACGGAATATGCAACACCTGCGAAAAGATGAATGTAACTGCCCCGATCCAGAACAACCGCCAACTAAGTTTGAACTTACGCGTTAAATAAATAGTCAGGCCAATTGGCATGGCGATCATGAGAAAACCATTAAGGAAATATATCACACTGAGAATGATCACAGAGGTTTTCATTTAGTTTGCTCCATTAATTGTATCGCTGCGCAGAGACCGGCCCTGATCAAATTACGCTCTACTCCAAATCGCCTTTCACGATAATTAATTCAATTATTCGTCTTTTTCCGTAAATAAATGAACCAGTACATGGCGGCTACAAGCACCGTCCCTCCGATGATGTTGCCTAAAGTGACTGGGATAAGGTTTTTTAGGAAGAACGAGCCCCATGTCAGGTTGGATAAATCAATCGCCTTCGTTTCGACAAAAGCTGGGTCGAAAGACTTGATCAATAGAGCATAAGGGATGAAATACATGTTGGCGATTGAGTGCTCAAACCCGGCAGCTACGAAAGCAGAAATAGGGAAAATAATGGCCAGGATTTTGTCTGTTACACTGCGTGCACTATAAGTCAGCCAGACCGCCAGGCAGACTAGGCCATTGCACAAGATACCAAGTACCAATGCCTGGACGAAGCCCAGGCTGACCTTGCCGACAGCGATCTTGAGGGCTGCTTCTCCAACCGAGCCGCTCCCGGAAGTATATTGCTTGCTTAAAAAGACCAGTACCGCCGTCCCCAGTGCCCCGACAAAATTTCCCACGTAGACGATCAGCCAATTCCGCAGAAGCGCTCCGGTGGTGATCTTGCGGTTCGCCCAGGCCATGACGATCAGGTTGTTCCCGGTGAATAGTTCTGCTCCCGCTACCACTACCAGGATCAACCCTAGACAGAAGACCAAACCGATCAGCAGGCGCGCAAGTCCATAAGGTAGAGCTGATGACCCTGCAGCCGTGGTAGTGGCGAACATTGCGCCCAGGCTAATGAACGCCCCAGCTAGAATGGCGAGAACGAACAAAGGTAGAAAGGACAGTGCAGCTTTGTAAACTCCAGCTGCTTCGGCTTTCTCAGCCATCTCCTGCGGTAACAATGCTTCAATTTTAATGTCGAGTGACATAATTTCTCCAGTTTTAAAGGATTATTTCTTGATCGGTTCTGCGAGTACGAATCCAGACGGCAGTAAGCCGGCTTCGGTCACGATACGTGGCACTATATCTTCCCAACCCACAGGCATGATATGCAGGCCGTGGATACCCTGCTTTTCAAAGCTCTTGATCTTTTGGGCAAGTTCTAATGCGATCTGCACCCCCTCTTCCTGCGCGTTCCCCGCCGCATCTGCGGTTTCCATGCGCTTCAGAATGGTTCCTGGTACCCATACGCCTGGTACTTCAGTCATATAACGAGCCATTTTCAGGGTCTTGAGGGGCGTGATTCCCACCAGGATGAACACTTTATCAAGGATGTTGCGCTTGGCTAGTTCATTTAGCCAGATCTCCATGTGTTCAATATCATAGACCAGGTTCGTCTGGAAGAACTGCGCCCCAGCGTTTATCTTCTTGTGCTCTCGCAGTGCCTGGAATTTAGGTTCCGAGGCATACGGCGAGGCCGCCGCGCCTAGGAAGAACTTGGGTGGGAACTTTATCTCGCGCCCATCCAGGTATCGACCTTCATCCCGCATGCGCCGCAAGATCCAGAGCATCTGGATGGCGTCGAGATCATTGATATCCATCCGGCCGCGCGGTTGAGGTGCCAGCACCGGGCTGTCACCTGTGACACACAGTACATTTCGTACTCCCAGGGCGGAAGCGCCCAGAATCTCACCCTGTAACCCGGCGCGCGTACGATCACGCGCGGCGATCTGCATCACCGGCTCAGCGCCATGTTCGATGGCAATTTTACTGCATGCCCAGGAGGTCATGCGTGGGGTCGCCGAGGCATTATCGGTAAAATTGATGGCGGTAACATAGGGTTTGACCAGGTCTATGTTGCTGCCCAGCTTATTGGTCGAGACGGACAGGGGCGGGGCGATCTCGCAGGCCACAACAAACTCGCCAGCCTTAAGGCTTCGCTCCAACTCCGAGATGGGTTCAGTGTTTTTTTGGGCGTGATACTCGTCATCCCCCTGCCACCAGTCTGGTTGGCGCACTGGTCGAAAGATCCCTTCCCAAGTCTGGTATCGCTTTTTAGGTGAAACCAGCCCTCTCACCACGCTCCCAACTCCCATCTTCTTCACCTGTACTGCCACATCACCCCATGTTTCGGAACCGACTTTTTCCCAATCTAGCGGCGGCAGGACTTCCATCAGTTTCTCCTGGCGACCCATCTTGAATGCTCGCTCGTAGATCTTATACCAGATGCAGGGCCTGGTTTTATCCACATAACAGAATTCCGGCGTGGACCCTCCGCATGGTCCGTTGCGCATACCCTTGGGGCATTCCATCGGGCAAATGAAGGCTGTCTCCTGCAGCAGGCAGTTGCCGCACATCCGGCAGCCCCAGGTCGGGCCTTTAACTGCCAATTCGGCTGTGATCAATAGGCGGCGGCTTAGTGGTTCACGCTTGAAAGGCATGTAGGTTGGCTGCCAACGGCGGCCAGGTGTAAAGATGGGCATGATAGTCTCCTGACATTTTATTGTACTGCCTCATGCCGTAACTAAATCATGAACAATGTCACCTTGCGCAGGGACAAACATCCCCCCTGCAATTTGGTTTGCCAAGACGTTATAATAGCCGGATGCGCAAATTGATACCAGTCCTATTAACTGTTATGCTGACTCTGACGGTTTCTTTTTCCCCGCAACCTGTCCAGGCCGCATCCGCTTCAATTCCTCAATTCTCGACAGCTTCTGAACTCATTGATGCGGTCAATGCATTCCGTGCAACGCGCGGGCTGTCTCCCTATAATACAAACTCAATCTTAATGGGTACAGCCCAGGGACAGGCAGAATACGTCATGGCTATCGGTACCCCCACCCATATCAGCGCGGATGGGCTTCACCCTTACCAACGCGCTCTGCAGGCTGGTTACTCGGTGGCTGGGGATATTAACCTGGGAGGTTTTTTTTCTGAAAACATCGCCGCGGGCGTTGGGTTGACCGCGGATGGAGCGGTTCAGATATGGACGGGGGATGATCCTCACCTGAATACGATGATCTCTCCAAACCAGCAAGATATCGGTGCGGGGGTCGCTTCTTCCGGGAATACCTACTACTACGTGATTGATTGTGGCCTTTCAACCGGTGGGACCCCGGTAGCTTTCACTCCCCCACCTTCCTACAACCCTCCCCCATCGACAATGATCCCGAATACGCCCAACGCGGACGGCTCTATTACCTACATTGTCCAGCAAGGTGATACCATTTTGGGAATTGCATTGGTAAATGGCCTGACTCTCGATGAACTTCTTTCTCTCAATGGTTTAACCGAAAAATCAGTGATCTACCCCAACCAAAAGATCATCATCCGCGCCGGTTACACTCCCACCCCCACCCAGCCCACTTCAACACCCACAGGGCGCCCCACTTTTACTCCCTGGCCCACTTCCACATCAACCTCCACCGTGACTTCCATCCCGCCCACACTAACCCCCGCAGCGGCGCTGCCGGTCTCAAAAGCGCGCGATGCAATATCTGTAATTGTGATCGCTGCACTATTGGTTGCTGGAATCCTAACTTTAGTGGGAGGAAAGAAGAAGCCTTAAGTCGAATCCTTTATAAGTTTGGTAAACAAGAAAACCGGAGTTGTGCGCTCCGGTTTTCTTGTTTACTTTGCTTTGCCTTGATTTGCTACTGCTTCCGCGGCTTTACGGACTGTCTCCTCGTCTGCTAGGTAGTAGTGCTTAATAGGCTTGAGTTCAGCATCAAGTTCGTAAACCAGCGGGATGCCCGTTGGGATATTGAGTTCGGGGATGTCTTTGTCCGAAATATTATCCAGGTATTTTACGGTTGCCCGGATGCTGTTGCCGTGTGCCGCGATAAGTACTTTCTTGCCTGACTCGATCATTGGAGCCAGGGTGCTGTGCCAGAAAGGAAGAACGCGTTCCAATGTGATCTTAAGCGACTCGGTCGCAGGGAGTTGGGCTGGTGTCAGGTCCGCGTAGCGACGGTCAAAGCGCGGGTGGCGTTCATCATTAAATTCCAACGCCGGCGGCGGGACGTCATAACTGCGCCGCCATATCTTCACTTGCTCTTCGCCAAATTTGGCGGCCGTTTCTGCTTTATTCAGACCCTGGAGAGCTCCGTAATGCCTTTCGTTCAACTGCCAGGCACGCACCACCGGGATCCACTCCAAGTCCATCTCCTCCTGGACGATATTGAGCGTTCGAATGGCCCGTTTCAAAACGGACGTGTAAGCAAGATCAAATGTAAATCCCTTCTCCCGAAGGAGTTGACCGCTAGTATGAGCTTCTTGTCGCCCCTGTTCGGTCAGGTCAACATCCGTCCAACCGGTAAAACGATTTTCCAGGTTCCAGGTGCTTTGTCCATGGCGAACAAAAACGAGTATATATTTTGCTTCCATAATCACCTCAGACATAAGAAAACGCCAGGCAACTCGCACCTGGCGGTTTCTTATAAATATAAGATTACCGAATAGCCTTCTCGGTTTCTGGGTCAAACACGTGGCATTTATCCAGATTGAAGGACACCTGAACTTTTTCTCCAATATGAAAATCGGTTCTCGGGTCAACACGGGCAACTATATTGTCCGAACCAGCCAGCAGGTATAGGAAGATTTCGTTGCCCATCAGCTCGGTGACATCCACCTTTGTTTCGATAGTAGCTGCATGGATGCCAGGTGGTACGAATGTAGGGTTATAGATATCCTCTGGGCGAATGCCGAAGACGATCGGCTTATCCACATAAGCCTGGAAAGCCTTCATACGCTCGGAGGGGATGTTCAGGCTGAAGGAACCCGCATCCACGAAGAGATTGCTGCCATCCTTGCGAAGCTTGGCCTTAAAAAAGTTCATCGCCGGAGCTCCAATGAAACCAGCTACGAACATATTATCAGGGTGATCATAGAGCGTCTGGGGTGTATCCAATTGCTGGAGTGTGCCTTTGTTGATCACAGCGATCCGGCTTGCCATTGTCATGGCTTCCGTCTGATCGTGAGTCACATAAATAAAGGTCGTCTGCAGGCGATGATGTAGTTTGGTGATTTCGGAACGCATGGCGATGCGCAGTTTGGCGTCCAGGTTGGAAAGCGGTTCGTCGAAGAGGAAGACTTTCGGCTCACGAACGATCGCCCGTCCGACTGCTACACGCTGGCGTTGTCCGCCAGAAAGTTGGCGCGGCTTGCGGGTAAGCAATTCTCCGATACCCAGGATGTCCGCGGCTTCCTGAACTCTTCGCTTGATTTCCTCTTTCGGAGTTTTGCGAAGTTTCAGGCCGAAGGCCAGGTTATCATATACCGTCATATGCGGATATAGTGCATAGGACTGGAACACCATGGCGATATCGCGGTCCTTGGGAGGAACATCATTGACAACACGGTCGTCAATTTTGATCTGGCCAGATGTGATCTCTTCCAAGCCGGCAAGCATGCGCAGAGCCGTTGTCTTCCCGCAGCCCGAAGGGCCTACAAAGACCAGAAATTCTTTATCTTCAACGTTCAGGTTCAGGTCGTTAACTGCCTTGACACTACCGTAATCCTTAGTTATGTGATCATACGTTACACTAGCCATATCAGTCTCCTTTTCGTTTGAGTATAGTGACTGAATTATAGCGCAATTTAAACAAGGGGTACAGATTTACATAAGAAGCAGTAAAATTGAAATATGACCGACGATGTGACCCCCATCCGCCAGCAATACCTTGAGATCAAACGTCAGTACCCCAATGCCATTCTATTCTTTCGTCTTGGAGATTTCTACGAGACCTTTGACCACGATGCTGAAACTGCCGCCCGCGAACTGGATATCGTTCTCACTTCCCGCCCTATCGGTAAAGGCCTTCGGGCTCCCTTGGCCGGCATTCCATACCATGCCGTGGAGAACTATCTATCCCGGCTGATCGAAAAAGGATATCACGTTGCCATTTGCGAACAGGTTGGTGACCAGCCTGCCAAGGGCATCTTCCCGCGCCGGGTCGTGCGTGTGGTGACGCCAGGGACAATTGTCGAACCCGGTCTTTTGCATGGTGACGCCAATAATTACCTTGCTTCAATCGTAATAGATGATGGTTCTGCCGGGATCGCATATGTGGATATAACCACCGGTGAATTCGCCGCCACGGAAATCTCTGCAAAACCGGAGCTATCATCTGCCTCCCCAGGTCAAGTCTGGTCACCTCTCCGCGCCGAACTGACGCGACTTCGCCCCGCTGAAATCATTCACCCTGACAATCTCATCATCCCAAACGAAATTTCCAGCCATCTTACTGCTTGGCCAGCTTGGCATTTTGAACCGGGTAAAAGCCAGGAAACATTACTGGCTCACTTTGAAGTCTCCACCCTGGATGGCTTTGGACTTAAAAACCTGCCACTGGCTATCCGTGCGGCAGGAGGGATTATTCAATATCTAAAAGAAACAGAGCAGGCAGCTCTGCCTTTATTGGGTAGTCTACGTGTGTATAGTCTGGCTGAATTTATGATCCTCGATGCTGCCACCCGCCGCAACCTGGAATTGACCGAAACACTCCATGGCGGTACCAAAGGCGCGTTGCTTGGAGTGCTTGACCTCACGGTCACCCCCATGGGCAAACGGCTGATAAGTCAGTGGGTTAGCCAGCCATTGCTTGATGTTAACCGGATCCGGGTACGACAGGAAGGCGTCGAGTTTATTTTTACGCGGGCGATGTTGCGGGCAGAGTTGCGTGCCGCTCTAAAACCATTGGCCGATTTGGAACGCTTGGTTAATCGCATCCTCTCCGCACACGCACAGCCGCGTGACTTGGTTGCAATGCGGGAAACACTTTTATGCCTTCCACCGATTTTGCATTTATTTATAGACGCGAATGTTTCTTCTACACTTCCTCTAAATTTATTGGATCCTTGCGCCGATGAATTGATCTTTCTCCAATCCACTATTGACGATGACCCGCCTGCAACTCTTCAAAAAACCGGTATCATCCGTTCAGGCTATTCCGCTGAATTGGATGGCGTTATTAAGGCGTCGCACCATGCCCGTGAATGGATTAATAACCTCGAAGTGGTTGAGCGCCAGCGCACAGGGATAAAAACGCTAAAAGTTGGGTATAACAAGGTTTTCGGTTATTTTATTGAAATATCGCAAGGGCAAGCTGCAAAAGCCCCAACTGATTATATTCGTAAACAAACCCTGGTCAATGCCGAACGCTTCATCACACCGGAAATGAAAGAATATGAAACATTGGTTCTGAACGCCGAGGAACGCATTCGTGAGATTGAGCTGCGTATTTTCCGCGAAGTTTGCGCGATTCTGTCAAAATCTGCCAGGCGCTTATTGGATAGTGCACACGCATTGGCTGAACTGGATGTTTACTCATCCCTGGCCGAGGCTGCTGCGTTGGGCGGTTATGTCCGGCCCGATGTTCGGGATGATGATGTGTTGGAAATCCACGAAGGTCGCCACCCGGTTGTCGAAACGAGCCTGCATGGGGAACGGTACGTTCCCAATGACGTCATCTTCGAGAAAGGTGAAATCGTCCGTGTGATCACCGGGCCAAATATGGCGGGTAAATCCACCTATCTACGCCAGGCTGCACTGATCGTGCTCATGGCACAGATGGGGTCATTTGTTCCCGCTGCATCCGCCACTATCGGACTGGTAGATCGTATCTTTACCCGCATTGGAGCTCAGGATGAAATTCATGCCGGACAATCAACATTTATGGTGGAGATGATTGAAACTGCCAATATCCTGCATCATGCCACCCAAAGATCATTGCTAATCTTGGATGAAATAGGGCGCGGTACGAGCACATACGATGGTGTCTCGATTGCCTGGGCAGTAGTTGAGTATATTCACAATCATCCTTCCCTCCGCGCCAAAACGCTTTTTGCTACTCATTACCACGAATTAACTCAACTCGCCGAACTGCTCCCGGGTGTACGCAATTACAATGTTGCGGTTACCGAAGCGGACAAAACCGTGATTTTCCTGCACCAAATCATACCGGGAGGTGCGGACCGATCGTATGGCATCCATGTGGCCCAGTTGGCAGGACTACCCCGTCCCGTGATTCAACGGGCAACAGAGATCATGGCAGAATTGGAAAAATCATCTGGTCAGGCAATCCGCATCAACCCACACGCGGCCCAACAAGTGGCGCTCTTCCCGGAAACAAACCCTCTATTGGATGAACTTAATACTATGGATGTGAATTCGCTTTCCCCCATCGAAGCTCTGAATAAGCTTTTCGAATGGCAGAGACGCTATTTTAAGTAAAAAAGATTGTAAACGTTTAAGAAAGAATTCTAATAACAAGCCTTCCGCATTTCAAATGCGGAAGGCTTGTTATTTCTACTTGATCCGGTTATGAAGTTTCTTTCTTAAAAGTTGGCATCGGAGCTTTCGACCGTGAAATTGCCCAGATGGTCGCAGCCAGCAGTACCACGGCAATACCGACAACGATAAAGTTGACCGAACCATCTGCATTCTGGATCGGGTACTTAACGATGATTGGTGCGGCAAGCAGGCTGACCAGGTTCGCGACTTTGATCATCGGGTTGAGGGCAGGGCCGGCAGTATCCTTCATCGGGTCTCCAACAGTATCACCCACTACGCTCGCCTTGTGACGCTCAGAGCCTTTTCCAGTATTCTCAATCAGGTTGCGCGGTTCATCTTCGATGGACTTCTTGGCATTATCCCAGGCGCCACCAGCATTTGACATAAACACCGCCAGCAACTGACCAGAGAGGATGATACCAGCCAGGAAACCGCCCAAAGCTTCCACTTGCAGCACCAGGCCAATTACCAACGGCATCAGCACCGAGATGGTTGCCAATGGAATGAGTTCCTTTTGCGCCGAAGCAGTGGAGATGCCTACCACCTCTGCATAATCGGGAAGTTGAGTGCCTTCCATGATACCTGGGATTTTAAACTGGCGCCGTACTTCTTCCACAATTTTGCCTGCGGCACGGCTGACGGCTCTGATGGATAAGGAGGAGAACAACCAAGGCAGAGCACCCCCAATCAGCAGTCCGATGAACACCTTGGTATCCGACAGACGGATGGATTCCATCACGGCTTGTCCTAATTGTGTCTGCACACGGGATACATCCGCAATATATGCCCCAAACAAGCTGACCGCTGCTATAACAGCAGATGCTATCGCAACTCCCTTGGTGATCGCTTTAGTGGTATTGCCCACAGCATCCAGGTCCGCCATGATCTGGCGGGCTTTCTTGGTCTCTTCATCGTCCATGTCGTGCCAGGCCATCTCGCCTATGCCATTTGCATTGTCCGAGATGGGACCATAAGAGTCCATAGCCACATTGTTGCCAGTGTGGCTCAACATACCGATACCGATCATAGCCACTGCATAAAGCACATACCGCGCACCGTCACCATTATAGAGCAACAAACCGATGATGAAGCTGATGGCAATGACTACCACCGCCCAAACGCTTGATTCCATCCCCACCGAAAGGCCAGACAGAATGGTTGTCGCTGCACCGGTTTCGGTGGACTTAACGATCTCTTTAACGGGTGCTTTCTTGGTGGAAGTGAAATAAGAAGTTAGCGGATTGAATGCTACTGCCAGACCGACACCTACGGCGGTCAATGCAGCCAGACGCCAGTCATGTGCATAGAAGGACGCTAAAAAGATGGAAAGGGTAACAGTAAAGATACTGGATACCTCGTATGAGCGGAACATGGACTCTTCGGCGTCATGTGCTCGCAGGAACTTGATCGGGAACTTCTCCCAGATGGGTACAGTAAATGTACCCAGCATTGAAGAGATAACTCCTATGGCACGAATGATCAACGGATAGATGATCCACTTTAAATCGCCTGTGAGGGCAACCAGTGCCAGTCCTAGAATCAAGCCGGATACAATTGTGGTCTCGTATGATTCGAAAATATCAGCGGCCATACCAGCGCAGTCACCTACGTTATCGCCAACCAGGTCTGCGATCACTGCAGCGTTGCGTGGATCGTCTTCAGGGATGTCTTTCTCGACCTTGCCAACCAGGTCAGCACCCACATCAGCAGCTTTTGTAAAAATGCCTCCGCCCACGCGCATGAACAATGCTAAGAGCGTTCCCCCAAAGCCAAAACCTAGAAGGGCGTCTGGTGCTGCCTTGCCAAAAACAATGAAGATCAGAGTTCCGCCGAGTAAACCAAGGCCATCGGTAAGCATGCCGGTGATCGTGCCGGCATAATAAGCAATCGAGAGGGCTTCATTAAATCCCCTGCGCGAGGCTGACGCTACCCTAATATTGGCTTGTACAGCAATACGCATACCCAGCTGGCCTACCATCAAGGAAAAGGACGCGCCCATAATAAATGCAATTGTTCGACCAATGGCAATGATCAGTTTGATGCCTTGTTCGCCAAAAGCTGAGAATTCCTGCTGGGCTTCCAGGCTGGGTGGAACAACATATACACTAAAGAACATCACCAGAGTTAGAACGCCTATTAGTGGCAGAATGGTACGCAGTTGGCGTCCAAGGTATGAATTGGCACCTATCCGGATCGCGTTCCACACTTCCTGCATTTTGGGCGTGCCCTTATCCTTCTTAAGCACAATCCCTCGTAACCACCAGGCGTATGCAAGGCTGATAAACGCAGCAACAAGAACGAAAACAATTGCTACCTGCTCAAAATTATTAAGTCCGTGACGAGTATGTAGCCAAAGAAGGTTCATATATTTTCTCCACATTGCATTAGAATCAAGCTGACAAAAAGACTCCTGTCACCATGTTATCCTATTCTATCCAACATAATTTATTTAGTCAATTCATGGACGCCTCAATTTATTTTTTCGTCCCCCTAGATGTTCACTGAGCGCCCGACCTAATAAATAAGTTCCATCAGAGATTAGGGTTTGATTAGAAACATTAAAACCACTTGACTTTGTCCCACTTTTAATTGTATAGTACTATTCGATCGAATGATGCCCCCCGGCACCGCTGCCTTATGGCTGCAGTGCCGTTTATTTCGCCAGTGATCAATCACATTTCTTTCAAGGAGAACTTATGATTCGCGCAACTGGTCTCACGAAAGATTACGGCCCACGAAGGGCAATTGAAAACTTGACCTTCGAGGCCAAACAGGGTGAGGTTGTCGGTTTTCTCGGCCCGAATGGTGCTGGGAAGACAACAACGATGCGCATCCTGACCGGGTATATGCCCCCAACCTATGGAACAGCCCAGGTAGCTGGCTTTGATGTGATCGGCGAGTCACTTGAAGTGCGCCGTCGCGTGGGTTACCTTCCCGAAACGGTTCCTTTATACCCTGAAATGACAGTCTTCGAATACCTTAAATTCATGGCAGACTTGCGTCACCTTCCAAACGGCGATGACATGGTTGATGCTGCATTGGATTTAGTCCACATGGAAAAGCGAGCTGACGGGTACATTTCAAATCTTTCGAAGGGTATGCGTCAACGGGTTGGACTTGCCCAGGCTCTTCTCCATAAGCCCGAGGTATTAATCCTGGACGAACCGACGATTGGCCTTGACCCCGCACAGGTTGTAGAATTTCGTAATACCGTTCGTGATGTCGGTAAAGAGCGTACCGTTCTCCTTTCAACCCATATCCTATCTGAAGCCCAACAACTTTGCGACCGGGTTTTGATTATTAATAAAGGTCGAATCGTTGCTGAGGATACACCCGAGAACCTGCAATCTCGTTTGGTCGGTTCAGAACATGTAATTTTGCGCGTCAAGGGCGAGGCTGACGATTTGCTTCCCATCGTTGCTAAAATTGATGGCGTCCAGAATGCCAGGCTTCTACCGGATGGCACGATTGAATTTCAGTTTGCTTCTGGTTCGGATGTTCGTCCAGAAGTCGCCAGAGCTACTATCAAAGCCGGATACGATTTGCTCGAATTTCATCCGGTGGGATTGAGCTTGGAAGAAATATTCCTGCAACTCACGCAGGATAACGTCAGGAAAGAGAGATAAACCATGCAGAATATATGGACGATTGCCCGACGCGAATATCGGCATTACTTCACCAGTCCGATTGCTTATATCGTGGCTCTTTTAACGCTGCTGACGGTTGGAATCTACTTCGTCGTAATCATCTACTATGTCACAAACCAGTCATATTACAGCAACACAGCTCCCGGCATCGATGTCATTATTGGCCCCCTGGCAACTGTGTTCTTATTTGCTTCCCCGGCCATGACCATGCGCCTGCTGGCCGATGAACAACGTATGGGAACTCTCGAACTCCTGCTAACAACGCCCATCAAGGACGGGGAATTAGTCGTAGGGAAATGGCTTGGTTCATTTCTTTTTATGCTGACCATCATCGCGATTACTCTTGTATATCCGATTGTTCTCAATAAACTAACCTCACCGGGTATTGATCAGGGCGTTATGGTTTCAGCATACCTTGCTATCATCCTGCTGACCGCCGTCTTCCTTGCAATAGGAACAGCCATGTCGTCTTTCTTCAGCAACCAGTTTGCAGCTTTTTTTGCTACCTTTGCGGTGTTGATCGTTTTCTGGTGGCTCATCCGTCTACCGACCTTTATCGTTCAGAATGATTCGATTAACAATATACTCAATTATCTGGATTTAAATGGTCGTTTCAATTCCATGCTGGCTGGAACTGTGTCGCTTTCTGACATTATCTATCCAATCAGCCTGACCGCGTTGGGTTTGTTCTTAAGCGCGGCAGCAGTAGATATTAGAAGGTGGAGATAATGGCTAAGACAAAGAACTCCCAAAAGAAGAACAGCCCTAAGAAGTTCGCCGTTATTGGGTTATGGGTATCTGGTTTCGCTTTTTTGATTACGATTCTCCTGTTGATCGTAAAACTGCTCGCACTTGCAAAGATCTATACCCTTCCTAATACTCAGGCATTTACCTGGGCACAATGGATTATTACTTCCCTGATTTTTTTGGGCCTGGCTTTTTTTGCCCTGCTTGATCCCCAACGCGTGCGTGTACTCCTGAGCGGAAGACAGGCACGTTATGGAAGTAATGCAGCCATTATGTTGTTGGCCTTTGTCGGTATTCTACTTGTGGTAAATATTTTGATTCTCCAGAACCCGGGAAAGCCAATGGACTTTACCGAAGACAAACAAAATAGCCTGGCTCCTGAAACGCTGAACGCCCTGAAAGTGTTGCCTGCATCGGTCCAGGCTACTGCCTTCTACACATCCCAAACTCCAAGCGCCACAGCATTGAAGCTGCTCGAGAATTACAAAATCCATTCGAACGGTAAGTTCGACTACACGCTCATTGATCCAGACCAGAACCCTCTTTCAGCCCGACAGGCTGGCATTACTGGTGATGGGAAAATTTATTTACAAATGGGGGAACAACACGAAATAGTCGCCACGGCATCCGAACAGGATATAACCTCAGCTCTTATTCGTTTGATGAGCCCTGTCCAAAAAACTATATACTTCCTGACAGGTCACGGTGAAAGGGATATCCAGAACACTGGCAATACAGCCTATACATTGGTCAAATCTGCTCTTGAGGCTAAGAATTACACTGTCAAATCTCTGAATCTGATTGCCCAGAACAAAATTCCGGAGGATGCTACATTAATTGTAATAGCCGGCCCAACGCAACCGATCTCTGCTAGCGAACAAACACTGCTTGAAGAGTATGTATCAAAAGGCGGCGCGCTGATTGTCATGGAAGAGCCTGCGCCACTGACGCAATTTGGCAATTCTCCTGATCCCATGGCTGCCTACCTTGCAGCGAACTGGGGTATCTCTTTCAATAATGATATCGTTATTGATTCCAATACGAGTCAACCGCTCTACGCAGTAGCCGCAACTTACGGCACCCACCCTATTACAGAAAAGTTGCAAGGGTCGGTTTCGTTCTACCCTACCGCACGCAGCCTATCCATCGCTTCGAATCTGACCAACCAGCCTACAGTCTTGGTCACCACAGCCAATTCTGCCTGGGGGGAGACAGATTTTGCATCTATGCAAGCAAATGGGAAAGTTGCCTTTAATTCGACTGTGGACTTCCCGGGTCCGGTGACGCTGGCAGTTGCTGCCGAAGACACCGCCTTGGGGAATCATATAGTCGTTTTTGGCGATTCCGATTTTGCATCCGACGCCTTTTTCTCCCAGTATGCTAACGGCGATATTTTTATTAATTCGGTTGACTGGGCTGCAGGACAGGAACAACTGATCAACCTGACAGCTCCAACCACAATAAGCCGCACTCTGGCTCTTCCTAGTAATTTCTGGTTGCTGATAATGGCAATATCATTCCTGTGCTTCCTGCCCGGCCTGGTCATCGCCGGTGGAGTCGCTTCCTGGCTGATCAGGCGCTCCCGAGGCTAATTATGATTAAGCGTTCCACATGGATTTTGCTCGTAATATTGGCGCTCGTGGTTGGTGCGTATTTCGTGATAAAAGCCAAAATCTCGGGAGCCTCAACTGAGTCAATACCGACCGCGCTTGGTGATAATTTTCTTGTGACCCAGGCAGACGGTAGGTTGCTAAGCATTCGTATCTCTGATAAGCACGGCAAAGTCGTTCAAATGCAACGAGATACCAGCGGGACTTGGATTGTTACACTACCAACCACTGGAGCCGCCGACCAATCCCTCGCAGAGGCTGCCGAGACCCAGGTTGATGCACTCCGCATTGTCACCACGTTGAATAATCAACTCAACTTGGTTGAAGCCGGCCTTGTATCTCCAGCTTTCAGTATTGAGCTCATTTTTGCGAATGCCCTAAAACACACCATCCAGGTTGGACCAATGACCCCCACAAATAGCGGTTACTACATTCGCTTCGATTCGCAAAACGTTTACGTTGTTAGTCAGGCTGGAATCGATGCACTCCTAAACCTTTTGACTTCTCCGCCATTCGTAGTTACCCAGACAGCAATACCGACAAGCGACGCGACAATCAAGCCCACCTTTGAGGTGGCGACTTCTACACCCTAAATAATTTTGGAGGGCATCCCATCCCCCTAAACGTGTTCTTAAACGTTGGGATGTTCCGTATATGCTGCCTCTAAAGATTAGTAAAGGGTATTGTATTTGTATCGGAAAAAGAGTATTCTGATTCAAGAATAGTTTATTAAGGAATTGGAATGGAAAACCCTTTATTGCTTGAAGAAGACGAAGAGTATTCTGCCATTGCCCGTCTTATTGAACTGGGCAGGCAGAAATCTTACGTTACCATCGATGATATCCTGCATTTCTTCCCTGAGGCCGAACAAGATGTTGAGCAATTGGAAGAAGCCTTTGCGGCTCTTTTGAGTGCGGGAGTTGCCTTCGTGGAAGATACACCTACCGGTGAACCGCCGGAGGACGAATTGATTGCAGCAGAGAAGCCTGAGGCCGAGGCAGAACCAGAACTCTCCCTGGATGATTACCTTGCCAACATCGACACCGACGATACGATAGGGCTTTACCTCAAAGAAGTCAGCCGAGTCCCGCTACTCACTGCTACAGAAGAAGTTGATCTTGCCCAGCGCATCGAACGTGGTCGAATGGCGCGTGAAGAATTGGCTCGGGGTAATGTAAGTACACGTCGTCGTATTGAGCTTCGCAAACTTATCGAGGATGGCTGGGCCGCCCGCGAGCACTTGATCACCGCCAATTCTCGTCTTGTAATCAGTGTTGCTAAAAAATATATGGGACGAGGTGTGCCTTTCCTTGACCTAATTCAAGAAGGTAACATCGGTCTGATCCGGGCGACCAAAAAATTTGATTACCGCCGTGGTCACAAGTTCAGCACTTATGCCACTTGGTGGATCCGGCAAGCTGTCACACGCGCCATCGCTGACCAAGGTCGCACCATTCGCGTTCCCGTCCACATGGGCGATCAGATCAATAAACTTCTACGGGTCCAACATCAACTAACTCAGCGTTTGGGACGGGAACCATCTGTGGAAGAACTTGCGACCGCCCTGGAAGTACCTCCCAAGAAAGTGGAGAATATGATTCAGGTGGCTCGGCGCCCGCTTTCGTTGGAAACGCCGACTGATGATGAAGAAGATTCCGTTCTCGGCGATTTTATAGAAGATGACGAAGCCGCACCACCTGACGACACAGCCACATACAATTTGCTCCGCGAACACTTGACTGAAGTATTGAATGGGCTTCCGCCCCGCGAAGTGCGCATATTGCAATTGCGTTATGGCCTATTGGATGGGCAGGCATATACTCTGGAGGAAGTCGGACGGAAAATGGGTGTCACGCGGGAACGTGTCCGCCAGATTGAGGCCCAGGCCTTGAGCCGTCTGCGTCACCCATCTATCCGTCGTAAACTGCGCGACTACCTCGGCGAATAAGTTATTCCCAACTTACAACAAGGGCAGACGATTATCTGCCCTTGTTCATGTTAAAATGGTACTCATGCGTCCGACAATCCGCCAAGTATTCTGCATTATCCTTTTCCTCGGTCTTTTCCTGATGACCTTGCGACCAATTGCTGATCCAGACTTCTGGTGGCATCTGCGGACCGGTCAACTCATTGTCCAGACCCACGTTATCCCTTATACAGATCCTTTTTCATTTACCAACCTTGGAAAAACATGGGTAGCCCACGAATGGCTGTCCGAGTTACTTATGTACGGGTTATACGTGCTCGGAAGCTACGGGCTTCTCATCCTTGTCTTTTCGCTAATCATAAGCGGGGCCTTCCTTCTGGCTTACTTGCGTAGTCCCCAAGATTCAAGACCATACGTCGCCGGGTTTACCCTCCTCCTTGGAGCTATCGCGACTGCACCCACTTGGGGAGTCCGTCCTCAAATGATTTCACTTTTGATCACCAGTTTGTTTTTATTTCTGCTCGACCGTTACCGTAAAGCAGGAAATCTAAATTTCATCATTCCATTGCCATTGATTACGTTAATATGGGTCAATCTGCACGCTGGGTATTTTCTGGGACTTGCCATCATTGCAGTTTATATTGCTGGTGGTTTAATAGATCTTTTCAAAACTGAAATCCTTAAAACCGAAAGCCCCAACCATCCAACCCTTAAGTCCCTTCTAGCCTTGTGCGCTATTCTTGGAGTCAGTATTTTGACCACGCTCGCCAACCCGAATGGCTTCCACATTCTGCTTTACCCTTTTCAAACGTTGACAAGTCAGGCTATGCAGCAATTCATCCAGGAATGGTTTTCTCCAGATTTTCACCAGTTGGAGTGGCAACCGCTGGCATGGTTCATCTTAGTGCTAATTGGCGCTGGAATGTTGGGAAATAAAACCGTCTCACCCACTAAAATTCTATTAACTCTTATCTTCGGATATGCCGCCTTGCGTTCGATGCGGTTTATCCCAATTTTCGTTATCGTAACCATCCCGATCCTTGCAGAGCTGATCGGTTCTTTCGTAAATATCCGTACCGAGATCAAACCTTCTGGCAGGCTTTTTAAGTGGCTAGTCCCTATCCTTTTAGTCTGTCTCGTTCTTGTCGTTGGTTTACGTTTTGTACAGGTCGTCCAAGATCAATCAAATTCGATTGTCGGGGCTTTCCCAAAAGCAGCTGTGGATTGGATTGAAGAAAATCAGCCCGAAGGGAATCTATTTAATTCGTATGGCTGGGGTGGATACATCATTTGGCGGCTATATCCGCAATATCCAGTATTTATTGACGGCCGGGCGGATGTTTATGGCGACAAGTTCATTTACTCTTACATTGATATCTACCGCGCCCAATCAGATTGGGAGCAAGCTCTTAATGAACAGGCCGTTAACTTAGTATTGGTGGAACCCACATCGGGTCTTGCAAATGTACTACGGCAGTCCTCGAGCTGGGAAATTGACTATCAAGACCTGATAAGTGTAATCTTTGAAAAGAAATAGGTCAATATTGTCATTGAATAAATAAAACGGGTAGCTTGCATTAATTCCACCCGTTTTATTTATCCGATTTATCTTATATTAAAGCGTTTTAATCGCACCTAAAACCTCCCTGCTGTGATCTGCGGGTTTGACATTTTCAAACACTTTGGCAATTCTGCCACTGGCATCAACCAGGAAAGTTGTACGGAACACTCCATCATACTCGCGTCCCATGAATTTCTTTTTCCCCCATACGCCATAAACAGTGCAGACTTTATGTCCTACATCAGCCAACAATGGAAATTGAAGAGTGAATTTCTCCTTAAATTTTGTATGGGATCTCGGGTCATCCGTGCTGACGCCAAGAATAACAACATCCGCATTCACATAAGCACTATAATCGTCACGGAAATTACAGGCCTCAGTTGTGCAACCAGGTGTGTCATCTTTTGGGTAGAAATATAGAACCACTGGCCGGCCTCGAAAATCAGATAGCCGGCGGGTTGTATTATTCTCGTCTGGTAATTCAAAATCCGGGGCTTGAATCCCTGATGCAATAGGCATATTTCTCTCCTGAATTATTCGGATATTAATTATCCTATTATAAAGAAAAATGCGTTAGGTGACTAGTGTACCGCCGCATCTATTACAGAACTCTAAGATTGGATTTTACCAATTTTCTTTATTCTATTTTCCAGAATATCCTCTAGAACTAGTTTAATGATCACCTAATTTTCACCTGCATCTACAGCCCGTTTGGATGCTCACTTTGATCATCGGAAGTAATGATAATAATTGGTACCTTTGTCCTGTATGGTTCTCGACGCAGGTAGCTCAAAGCCTTACCCACCTGGCATGTTGATAGCCAGGAACATTATTTCATCGGTCTATCCGCTTAATAAAACCGTTGCTATTCTCGGCCCTAAAGCAGAGGTTGGCGGTAGCTTCCAAAGTACAAGCATCTAGATCTGTACATGGGTTGTTTGTCAATTATCGTCTCTCACCCGCGCATAAATTGTCTTAAACCTCCGTCATCAATCTACCCATCTGGCTAATATCATAGCCGGGCATGTTCGCGACTGTCTTCTGAAAATTACGATCGTTTAAAACCTCAAATAGTGGTGCAAGCAAATCGCTTTCCGCAAAGGTTTTCGGAATGATCAATTGATAAGTTTCATTAAAGAGCGGAATGAAGTCCAGGCTCAGGGACCGGGCCGCCGCTGGGATCCCCAAGCCGCAATCCGCGCGCCCGGAAGCGATTGCCGCCGCCACACCCAGATGGGTGTATTCTTCCTGATTGTAGCCTTGTATGGAATCAGCGGGTATCCCCAATTTTGATAATTGGTAATCTAAAAGCACGCGCGTCCCAGCACCGCGTTGTCGATTCACAAACCGGACTCCCGCCTTCATGCTAAGATCCTCCAACCCCCTAACCCCCTTCGGGTTTCCGTGTTTCACCATTAAACCTTGTTCGCGGTCCACAAACCCGTAAACTTTCAAGGGGACACCTCCCAAATAGATACCAAGGTAAGAGATGTTGTATACACCCGATTGTGAATCTAACAAATGTGACCCGGCCAAATGTGCCTCACCGCGTTTTAGGGCAATTAAACCGCCTTGCGAGCCAACATTGGACGAAGCGAAGCGCCGCTCGCGCAGCGACAAAAACTGAGCCAGCAGGTCGAGGGTCATATCGTGGGAACCTATACAGAAAATCGTGCGTTCGAGTTCGACAGGCGAACGGTAGAGCCGCACATCTACAATATCACCAGCCTCTGCGCCTTGTACTCCTCTCGGTAAAATAACTAAACCATCTGCTTGCACCAAGGATGAAATAATCCCGGCTCCACGCGCCAGAGGCGCAGCTAGCAACCTGTCCCCCACTTTCCCGACAGACACCCGCAGATAATCATCGTCACCGCTAGGGGAAGTGACCTTGCGGGTCAGGTGAGCCTGCACTACTGGGAACTCCTGAAGGTGGCGACCAGTCCATTGTGCGATGAGTGGTTCGACAAATATTTCTCCAGTTAGCGCTGCAGAGACCGGATAACCAGGGACACCAATGATAGGAACCAAGTCTGTGCGTGGTAAAGAAGTACTTGGATCAATTATTTCTTCCTCAACTGGATTTCTTCCCTTTATTTTGTTTTGTTTTAAGCCTCGAATATTCCTCCGAACAGTACCGAGGATTACCGGGTGCCCTGGTCGCACCGCTACACCATGCACCAGCAGAGTCCCGAGTTTTTCAACCACTTGAGCTGAAAAATCCTCCGCGCCGGCTGATGAACCTGCATTGAGCAATATCAGGTCATGCTTGTAGGTTGCTTCCTCCACCTTTGCACAAATGGCATCGAAGTTGTCAGGAGTAATCGAGAAACGCGTCGGAGTACCACCCCAGGCCTTTACCTGCGCAGCTAGGACCAGCGAGTTATATTCGATGATGTCTCCAGCTTTCAGTTCGGAACCAAGTGGAACAAGTTCTGAACCAGTTGGCAGTATGGCTACCCGCGGGCGGCGAGCCACTTTGGCGGTCTTATGACCCGCTGCAGCGATTGCGCCTAGGTCCACAGGCCGCAAGACTTGGCCAGCGGGCAACACTAATTGCGTCTGAATGATATCCTCCCCCAGAGGTCGTATGTGGCTCCAGGGGGTCACAGCAGCTCGAATACGAATACAGACAGGGTGACGGATGGCGAGTGCGATTTTGCTATTTTTGTCTAGCGATTCGACATTTTCAATCGGAATGACTGCGTCGAACGCTTCAGGTAGGGCATCGCCAGTGTCAAGATAGCAGGCATCTCGTCCTATGTGGAGAACGATTGGATTTGACGGTTGCGCTGCTCGTGTGTCTTCTGCCCGGACAGCGAACCCATCCATGGCTGAGGCATGGTAATGGGGCGACGAGATCTTTGCCCAGATCGGTTCTTCAAGAACACGTCCAATTGCATTTTCGTCGAGGGGGATAGTCTCAGTGCCTAGCACCCGCCAAAGACCAGCTTCACGTAGAGTCTGTTCAAAACGGGTTTTTGCTTCGGTTAGGGGGATGTCACGCAGGTAAATCGACATATTCAAATTATAACGTCAAATTCTTGCACTATACTTAATAAACAGTAATCACTGCTCCGTATGGATATTACCTCACAGTAATTTTGTATATTCTGAGCTCATTTATTAATTATTATCGGTGCTACATCAATACAACTTCCACCATCTCTCCCGCGCTGATACCAGTTACATCCGGCGGGATGTAAACCATCCCGTCCGCGGTAGCAAGAGAGAATATCAGGTTGCTTTTTCCGAATACAGGGGCAGCTAGCCAGCCTCCTTTCGGGAGAAAAGCTGGGGTTGTAGAAATAAGCCTCACGGAAACCCATTCCTCTCGTCCCGCCTGGGAGGGTACATTCACGGTCAGTTTAGCATGCACCGTTGCTTGTGGTTTGGTTGTAACACTTAATAATTTTCCAATTATAGGGACGAGGATCAGCCGTGCGATCACTAAAGCACTGACTGGATTACCCGGTAACCCAATTACGGCTTTTCCCCCGCAAACTGCTAGGATGGTTGGCTTTCCCGGGCGAATGTTTATACCATGGATCAGTACACCCGGTGCTCCTAGTGTAGCGATCGCCTCAGCTGTCGTATCCCGTGAGCTGACCGATGAACCCGCAGTGATAACTAAGGCGTTGCATTCTTTGAGAGCCTTTGTCGCTGTCGTTTTCATTGACTCCAAACTGTCAGGTACGATGCCGTATAAGATGGGTTTTCCACCTGCCCCTTCAACCAGAGCAGCTAACGAGTAGGAATTAACATCACGGATTTGGCCCGGGCGCGGATGCTGGTTTGGTGGTATGACTTCATCACCGGAAGATATTATACCAATTTTTGGTTTTGTGGCTATGCGCAGTTTAACAATTCCAAGCGCCATGCACCCGCCAATATCTTCTGGGCGGATCTGTTTTCCGGCCGTCAGGACAATTTGATCGTCTCTGACATCTTCCCCAAGATATATAACATTCTCCCCTTCCGCAACTGCACGTGAGATTTCGATTTCCTTCTTCCCAAAGAGGTTCATCTCCTCTTTCTGGCGTAATAAATTTTCTGTGACTCCTTTTATCTTTTCTCTTTCTCCTTCTTTTTCTCCACCTTCAGAAATAACTTGTGTAAATTCCATCATGATGACTGCATCCGCCCCATTTGGGAGCATCCCGCCCGTGTGGATAAGGACGCAGGTGCCGGGTGTCAAGGTAAAGGGTGGAATGTCACTCATACGGACCTCACCAAGGAGAGTAAGGTAGCTGGGCTGCGACTCAGATGCCCCAAAAGTATCCCGTGAGCAGACTGCATAACCATCTACAGAAGAGCGTGTAAACTCCGGCAATGGATGCGGGGCAAGTAAATCCACAGCCAGGACGCGACCAAGTGCGTGGATGGTATCCAGAATTTCCGTAGCGCGTTCCCCGTCTGGTAAGGCACTCAGAAGGATTTGTAGAGCTTCGGCAGGAGGAGAAAGTCGTAAAAATTCTGGCATGCATCACCGGATCCAAAAAGTGAGCGCGAGTAGATAAGCTGTCAGTCCAACAGTGGCACTCGCGAGTGTAGTCAGAAAACTCCAAAGCGTGCGGCCGCCGTTGGCGATATGCTGGAGCCAAATGATTTGTATGGCAGCAAAAGGCAAACCGAGGAAAACTGGCCAGACTAAAACCCAGGGGATTTCAAGGATTGGCGCTGCTGCAAAAAGCAGGAAAGCTGCGAAAATTAGTAGGTGATGGATTGGGATGGCGCGCTGCCAGGTCAATCGGGTCAGCAGCGTGTGTCGACTGAGTTTCTGGTCTGTGGCGAAGGTAGGGAAATTGTAGATCAACAAATAGGCTACAGTCAGCAGTGTGAGCGGGAAGGTGACAAATGACAATAGTCGATGCACCTGACCATATTGGAGCAGGAACGCCAGTGCTGGAACGAGCGTCCCCAGAGTAACTGCCATAACGAGTTCCCCATAACCGGTCTCAGACACCCGGACTGGCGGGAGTGAATAAGCCATCAAGAAAAGGAACGCGAGAATATAAATAATACCAGCAGACAAGTCGAGAATTTGTGTGAGGACCATTGTAAGGATAACTACACTGGAGAATGCCAAGGCTGCATATGAGACCTGCAGGAGCATAATCCGGTATTTCTCACGAGTAAGTGACAATTCACCTTTCTCAAGGGGAACTATCGGAAGGCGGAAATACTCGCTTAAGAGAGGCGCTGCCCCTATCAGAGATAAAATCGCTATCAACCCCAGCAAGAAGGAAGCTGTATGGATTGATTTGCCGAGGTAATGAGCAATGCCCGCGCCAAGTGTATAGGTTAAGGCTGAAAGAAATAATTGTATTGGATTGGAGAGTTTTACAATTTTATTCATTATGAAATAACCAATAATGGATGCGCAGGGAACGAATATAGGTATCAGAGGAGAGAATATCCACCGTCCACAACAACCGTCTGCCCGGTGATGGATGGGTTATCGAGTAGGAATGTCAGGGCAGATGCAACTTCATCCAAAGAGGCGGGGCGTTTGAGCGGCAGGCGCCCCACCAGTTCTTCCCATTTTCCCGGCAGGAAACCCACAGGTGGGAGCACCAGTCCCGGTGCAATGGCATTGACCCGGATGCCGGGCGAGTACGCCTTTGCTAACAAGCGCGTCAAGGTTTCTACCCCCGACTTGCTGACCGCATAAGCCGGATACCCGGTCCAGGATTTGTGTGCACCTACATCGGAGATATTGACAATAAGTCCACCATCCACCATCCTACTAGCGGATTGTTGTGCCATTTGGAATGGGGCGCGCAGATTTAGAGCGAAGGTATTATCCCAGTCAGCTGTGGATGTATTACGAATGTCAGTCTGCTGCATGACTGAAGCCGAATTCACCAGAACTTTAAATTGATGCGGTAGAGAATCAAGAATTGAGAAAAGATTAATAAGTTCAGAATCTTTTGTCAGGTCGGCCTGCTCCAGATAAACTGGTACACCCAGGGAACGGATTTCGCCAGCTGTGACGGCAGCTTCGTTAGTTGCCCGATGATAATGAAGAAGAATGGCGTAACCGCTCCTCGCCAAAGTTAGGGCAAATGTTTTACCAAGGCGATGGGCCGCGCCAGTAACAAGCGCCAGAGGGTGTCCGTCCATATCTATGTTTTACCACAAAATAAAATAAAGTCCGCTGGTTTGGTCACTCCTTCATCTTACCAAAGTGATTTTGTTATTTCCGAAATAAATTAGAGACAAAGAACCAAACGTTGGCTGGTCGTTCCGCCAGGCGGCGCATCAAGTACGGGTACCAATGCGTGCCATACGGTACGTAAATACGTACCGGGTACCCTTCCTTGACGCATTGCTCCTGTAAGTCCCGCCTAATCCCATAAAGCATCTGAAACTCGATCGCTTGCTTCGGCAGGTCAATTTTCTCTGCATAAGTCTTGGCAAAATCAAGACGCTTTGGGTCGTGCGAACCGACTGCCGGAATGGGCGGGATTCGCCCATCTGCACTCAAGGTTGGAGAACCACCTGCCTTCGCGCCATCGATCATAATCTGGGTCAACAGGTCAAAATTGGCATTCACATCCGCTTTTTTCGGGAAAGCCAATTCAGGCGATTCTTTATAAGCTCCCTTTACTAGTCGGACACAAGCACCCGCTTTGAGCAGATCGCGTGTATCCTTCTCGGTGCGATACAAACACGATTGGACAACCACCCCGGTATTCAGGAAGCCTTTTCCTCGCATCTCCCGGAACATACGCAGAGTCTGGTCGGTGTATGGAGTATCTTCCATGTCAATCCGGACAAAGTTGTTGTACTTCTTGGCCCTGGTGATGATTTGCTCCAGGTTTTGTACACATAGGCGCTCGTCTATGGCAAGACCGATCTGGGTGAGTTTTACTGAAACATTGGCACGAACGCGGTTGGCATTTATTTCATCCAGTAATTCTATGATATTGTCTGCTGCCTTAATGGCCTCTTCTCGCGTTGAAGTGCTTTCCCCAAGATGGTCCAAGCTGGCGTTTATCCCTCTTGCATTGAGTACACGAACCACGATGATAGCGTCTTCGATCTTGCTTCCTGCGACAAACCGGCTGGCGGCCTTCCAGGCAAATTTCCAGCTAACGATTAAACGCTGCGCCCAGGCAGCCTTTGAAAGGTAGATAAAAATGGATCTAAGCATGGGTTCCTCGTTGTTGATTTTTAAATTATTCAGTACGATTGTAGCACATCTATCCAAGCCGAGTGTGTTATACTTTTTACCCGTAATGTATGCTGAATATCACTAATTCACTGATGGAGCTGCTGTGAGATTACGCGGTTCTTCTCTTTACTTGCGTGGCATTTCCCTGATTTTTATACTCCTGACTGCTGTTGTGACGGTAATCCAGGTAGTTCAATACAGTCTATCAAGAGCCAACTACCCCTCTGACATGACTATTGGTAACGTCCCTGTAGGCGGTTTGGACCCGCAGTCGACCGTGCAAAGATTGTTGCTGGTCTACTCCCTGCCAGTAGAAATTCATTATGGTAATGCGGTAATCGACCTGGATCCCGGCTTGATCGGTTTTCAACTGGATACAGAGAGCATGCTAGCCGCTGCTGATTTGCAACGCACCGGGGCATCCTTCTGGGGGGGATTCTGGGATTACCTTTGGAACCGCCGCTCACCAGCTCGTCAAATTCCTTTGGTTTCTTCCTATTCGGAAGCTCGTTTGCGCGCCTACCTGAAAGATGAAATCTCCGCTCGCTATGACCAGCCTCCCACGCCAGCCCAGCCTATCCCTGGAACATTCAACTTCACTCCCGGTACTTCTGGACAAACCCTTGACGTTGACAGGGCCGTTGTCCTGATTGATAGTGCCTTACA